>WNFD01000310.1_pt1 | contig 47477 bp, 42 predicted proteins | sample 5400491 | NCBI WGS metagenome assembly WNFD01 (sample SAMN13153343, study PRJNA577476) | soil metagenome | isolation source: 120 cm saprolite under Douglas fir tree site 2 hole 2 replicate 2 | place: USA:California | collected 2015-04-18
TGTTCAGCTGATCCAGCTTCATCACAATCGAGCGGATCGAGTTTCCGTGGGCCGCCACCAGGACGTTCTTGTTCAGACGAATGTCGCCCATGATCGCTCGGTCGAAGAAGGGAAGCGTGCGCTTGGAAGTCATTTCCAACGACTCTCCTCCAGGAGGGGCCACGTCATAGGATCGACGCCACAGTTTCACTTGTTCATCTCCGTACCGGCGCGCCGTCTCAGCCTTATTCAAGCCCTGAAGATCGCCGTAGTGTCGTTCGTTGAGCGCAACGTCCCGTATCACCGGAACCCGCTGGCCGAGCGCGTTGAGCATGATTTCGAGGGTCTCTTGCGCCCGGATCAGGACCGAGGTGTACGCGACTTGAAACGACAATCCCACCAGCAATTCGGCAGCTCGGCGTGCCTCTGCGCGCCCCTTCTCGGTCAAGGGAACATCCACCCAACCCGTAAACCGATTCTCAAGGTTCCAGAGGGACTCACCGTGTCGGACCAGCACGAGCTTCGCCATCTTCAATCGCCCTCTTCAACCGTGAGCTGATAGTAGTCCTGGAAATTGGACTCTCGATTTTTTGAATCGCGGATTTCGATGAAATAAACCCCCGGCTCGGCGCTGTAGCGGATCACCTCGGGAGCATCCCCTCTTGCCTTGTCTGCGGTCTGCAGCAGCGAGAGCTTTCCCTCCTCATTCATCCGGTGGAGATAGAGGCCCAGGTGCACCTTAAGCAGTCCGGTGGCGGTGGCTCTGATGGGAACCCGCACCGGTCGATTACTTAGATCCAATCGGAAAAAATCGACGTCCTTCTTCGGATGCACGGTTCCCCGAATCGGCCGGTTGAGTTGAATGGGTGTGGCCTGCGCCAGGGTATTATTCGGCTCCCGTTCTTCGGCGCCGGTATCCGCCACCGACGAAACAGTAAGACGATACGGTTGCTCGGAGTTTTCGTAGTCTTTGACCCACTTGCCGTCGATCTTGCGCAGCGCTCCTTCTACTTTCACCCAGCATTGGCCAGCGCAGTAGACGCTGTTGAGAATCTCCGGCTCTTTGACCGCGCCATCGTTAGCCCGAAGCAGCACCTTTTCCCCGCCTTTTTCATTCGGGGCCACCACCGAGAGCATCAGGTCGAGCTTATCCACTCCGGAGAGGTGAAAGCGCGCGAGCACCGGCTCTTCGGTTCTCAGCACGTAGTAGTCGACGTCGGTCTTGGGCGAGAGAAAACCCTCCCGATAACCGTTTCGAGGCAGTGGCGTCGCTCGGAAGAGGTCGTCATTGGGCTCCAGCTCTGCGTTGGCGCCGGCTTCCTCAACCGAGACGTTCAGCGTGTAGGGCTTGTCCGGGTTGTACCCGCGTCGCGCTTCCTTTCCGGTGCCGATCCAGGTGCTCTTGACCGCTACGTAAACGAATTGGTCTGTGCTTCGCACTCCCACGTTGCGAACGGAGAGCCCCTCGTTCTCCTTTCCTCGCACCTGAAACAGCGGTGCCTCAGCGGCGGAGAGGACCTGCAATTCGTAGCGCACTCCCTCGACCGCGCTGAGCTCGATTCTGAGCGCGGTGCCGGGGGGTCCGTAGCCTCCATCGCCAGCCGCCAGCGAGCCCGCATCCCCGGCTCTAAGCTGCGCCGGGCCGCTCGACGCGTCCAGGTTTGGAGCTGACAAACGGCCCGTCTCGACCGAGGCATCGGCAGCGCCGGTGGCTAGATTCGTGAGCTCATAGCGAAACCAGTCCTCATCGGCTGGATGTCCGATCGTTCCGGAGATCGACTGGCCAAGCGCGATCGGGTTCGCATCGGCGGCGCGGTCGTTGGGCTCTGATTCGAAGCCCGCTTTGGGCTCGCTGAACAGAACGGTCAGGGTGTAGGAGCCGCCGGCGCCTTTCTTCGCGGAGTAGACTTTGACGTAGAGCTTGCTGCGCACTCCAAGATTGGGAAGGCGCTCCGGTTTGCCCTCGCCCTGGCTATTGACGAGCAAAAGCCGGTTTCGGGCAGTGTCGTCGTAGATCTCAAAGGCGACATCCACGCCAGGGATCGCGCTTAGGGATAGGTCCACCACGCGCGGAGCGGCCGGCGCGAGCGCGTACCAGTCCTCGTCCGGTTTGGCGGGGTTGGCGTCCAATCGGGCTCGCACCACCGCCGACTCGGTGATGACGAGGGCATCCTCGGGGCGATCGTTTGGCTCGTGCTCTGAGAGCTGTGCAGGTCCGGCGTCGATCGGTCCGCCGTCCGGGGAGCCCTTATGGCTCGGACATGCGACTAAGGTGCACAGCCACAACCAACGTAGACATTTCATCGTGATTTCCCGAGTCGCCGTCCTTTGCGTGTATGATCGGGGCGCCTCCATGGATTTGATGAAGGTTTTCGGTTGCATCCTTGCGCTCGCGGCACTTCCGTTTTCCGCGCTCGGGGCACCGCACATTGGCTACGCGCAGTCCTCCAACTACTACAAGAAAGAGAGCCGTCCAACTCTCTACCAGCCTTTGAACTTGCTCGATGGACGGGAAATCACTTGTTGGTGTAGCACCAGCTCCGACCCGCTGGCGGAAACCTTGGTCTTCGGGTTCAAGGAACTGGCAAGAATCGACGAGGTGCGGATCTACACCGGAAACGGATTCGACGATCGAACGTTCCAAGACTTTTCCAGAGCGAAGAAAATAATTGTCAGGACACCGAACGGAGCGAGATCGATGGTGCTGGCCGATCATCGTGGCTTGCAAGCGTTCTCGATCGACCCGCCACTGGTGGCCGCGCAATTCCGCTTGGAGATTGTCGAGGAGTATCCGGCCGAGGATCCTGAGATGCCGGTGTGCCTGACCGATGTCATCTTTTATTCGGAAGGCACGGCCCTCAATGGCGCTTGGCTGACTCGGCAATTGAAATATGACAAAAACCAGGCCGCCCTCTTGGGAACGTGGTTCTCGGGAGCGGAAGGGGCTCCGGATCGTTTTCTTTCCTTTTTCTTCGATGGCACCTACCGCTTTGCCTTCCAACCCTTCGACGAAGCCCAAAAGCCGAAGTCCTTCAGCGGCCGCTATCGCGCCTCGGCTGGATCACTCGCCCTGGAAATACCAGGCAAGGGAAGGGTAAAGGCGCGAACGGTGAGAGAGCGGCCTCCGCAAGAACCTGGAAAGGCCACCCGCACCCTGACGTTGGACGGAGAGTTGCCGGATGATTTGAAGCAACCGTTTCGCGACTATTGGTAGCTCAACCGGCGGCGGATCGTTTTTTATTGGCGAACCGTTGAAAGAAATCGACGATTTCTCGAAACGCGATCTTGATTTCGGTTGCGTCCTTGAATTCGGATTCCAGAAAAATTCCGCCACAGGACTCGCAGGTATCGTATTGCAACGGATGCTGACGCCCGCCTCCTTCCACTCGCACCAAATCGACCTGACACTCGGGACACTGGCCGGTGAGGGCTTCGGCATCCAAACGCCCACCGAAGCTTTCCAGTCCGGGAAGGTTGTTATGAAGGAGAACGCGATTCAAATCCGCAACATCGATCCACAGACCGGCACAATCTCCGCATTTCCTGACGGTCTTGTCGTCCCCCTCGAGCTCGGCCATCTCGATGTTGCAACTGGGACAATTCATTGTGTCATTTCTCCTTGAAACGGCGAATGTCAGCTCCGAGTAGACGCAGCTTTTTATCCAATTGTTCGTATCCACGATCGAGGTGATAGACGCGTTGGATATCGGTGCGTCCCTCGGCTCGCAGCGCCGCCAGGATCAAGGAAGCAGAAGCTCGCAAATCGGTCGCCATCACCGGCGCGCCAGACAGTCGCTTTACTCCCCTCACCACAGCACTATTTCCTTGAATCGAGATGTCCGCCCCCATGCGGTCGAGCTCGGGGACATGCATAAAGCGATTTTCGAAGATGTTCTCAGAAATGACAGCCGTGCTATCTGCAACTGACATTAGCACCATTAACTGCGCCTGCATATCGGTAGGGAACCCGGGATACGCCGTCGTCTTCACGTCAACAGAGTGAATCACCTTGGGGCCTTTACATCGGAGCCCCTGATTCTCTGAGGTGATTTCGCACCCAGCCTCCCGTAGTTTTTGAATCACTGCGTCCAAGTGCTCAGGTTGCGCATTCTTCACCAGAACGTCACCCTGGGTTATCGCCGACGCGACCAAGAGGGTCCCTGCTTCGATTCGGTCCGGAATGATGGCGTGGTCCACCGGCCCGAGCTGGTCGACCCCTTCGATCGAGATGGTATCCGACCCCGCACCTGAGATCCGAGCGCCCATCTTGTTGAGGACCCGGGCCAATTCTTCGACCTCGGGCTCCCGGGCGGCGTTTTCGAGGAGGGTGTCGCCCTCCGCCAGTGCCGCAGCCATCATCAGATTTTCGGTACCCGTGACAGTAACCAAATCAAAGGCGATCGTTCCCCCCCGCAATCGCCTGGCCTTGGCCTCGACGTAACCGCCATCGATCCGGATCTCCGCGCCCAAAGCACGCAGCCCCTTGAGGTGCTGATCGATCGGCCGTGCCCCGATCGCGCAACCGCCAGGTAGGGAGACCCGGGCGCGGCCGTGCCGGGCCACGAGCGGGCCAAGCACCAGAACCGAGGCGCGCATCGTCTTGACCAGCTCGTAGGGCGCTTGCGGGTTTACATCCCCGACGACAACCCGGCAGCTGTGATGTTGCCTCCCGTCCAGCCGCTCCGCAGTGCATCCCATCGTCCTGAGCACCTTGAGCATGGTCGAGACGTCCACCAGGTCGGGGACATTGCGGAACAGGTGCTCCCCGCGGGCGAGAAGCGATGCAGCCAGTAGGGGCAGCGCCGCGTTCTTGGCCCCCGAAACGCCGATTTCTCCGCTGAGTGGTCTGCCTCCGTTGACGACGATCTTGTCCATCGCCTACCGGGCTACCGTGGCATAGGCGAAGCGATCGAGCCGAGCCAAATCCCTGGAAATCCGCCCCTCTTGGTACCCGGCGGAGCTCAACAGGGCCAGAACCGCCGGCCCCTGGGTCTCACTGATTTCAAAGGCCAGTAGCCCGCCAGGCTTCAGAAAGGCTTTCGACTGCTCGATCAAACGGCGAATCACGGTCAGTCCGTCTTCCCCCCCATCCAGGGCTCTGAGTGGCTCCTGGCGGACTTCAGTCGATAGGCTCGCTACTTCGCGGCGGGCCACGTAGGGTGGGTTGGAAACGATGACATCGAAGCGATGACCGACTGGAATCGGCGCGAACAGGTCGCCTTCCAGCAGCGTCACATGGCCGGAAAGACCCAGGTTTTGCAGGTTAAGCCGGGCGACGTCACATGCGTCGGGCGAAATGTCGGTCGCCCATACCGATGCATTCGACCGCTCGGCGGCGATGGTAGCGGCGATACATCCGGATCCGGTCCCGATATCCAAAACTTCCGCGCCTGCGTGGTGTGGAACAATTTGCAGTATTTGCTCCACCAGTAGCTCCGTCTCCGGGCGCGGAATCAGGACTCGGGGATCCACACAAAACGGGCGACCGTAAAACTCCCGGGTGCCGGTCAGATACTGGGTTGGCGTTCCGTTCGTCCGGCGGCGGATCAGCGCTCGTACGCCAGCCAGCTCTTCCGCTTGCAGTGGACGTTCGAGATCGAGGTACAGCTGCAGTCGATCGGTTCGAAGAGCATGGGCAAGCAAAAGCTCCGCGGTAAGCCGCGGCGCATCCAGAAGCTGCCGCTCGAAGCGATCGGCGGTCCAACCCAGCACTTTGCGCACGGTCCAGGTCTCTCGCATGCTGACGTCAGGGCGCCTCATTGGGTGGAGTGGATCTGCTTTGTTGTTTGAGAGCCTCGGCCTGGTAGAAGGTCCGACAGGCATCGATCACGTCCTGCAGGTCTCCGGCCATCAGCGCCGCGAGGTTGTGACGGGTGTAGCCGATCCGGTGGTCGGTCATTCGATCCTGTGGAAAGTTGTAGGTCCGGATTTTCTCACTGCGATCCCCGGTTCCCACCTGCCCCTTGCGCAGGCTGTCACGTTCGGCGGTGATTCTCTGCTGCTCCATCTCGTAAAGCTTGGTTCGGAGCATCCGCATCGCCTGGGATAGATTTTTGATCTGGCTTTTCTCCTGCTGGCATTTGACGACGATGCCAGTCGGCTTGTGGATCAGCCGTACCGCCGAGTCGGTGGTATTGACGCTTTGGCCTCCCGAGCCGGTGGAGCGCATCACCTGCCTTTCCACGTCCCCGTCCTTGATTTGCACGTCCACCTCTTCGGCTTCGGGCATCACCGCCACGGTGATCGTCGAGGTGTGAATCCGGCCTTGAGCTTCGGTTGCCGGGACACGTTGCACTCGATGCACCCCGGATTCGTACTTCATCGACGAGTAGACCGACTCGCCCGAGAGGGTGACAGCCACCTCTTTCACCCCTCCCATGGTGCCCGAGCTGATGTCGACAATCTCGGATCTCCATCCGCGCTTCTCCGCATAGCGCAGGTACATCTGCAGGACCTCGGCCGCAAACAGACCGGCCTCGTCGCCACCCGCGCCGGCGCGAATCTCGAGGATTACGTCCTTCTCGTCGTTTGGATCCTTGGGGATCAGCAAGATCTTGAGTTTCTGCTCGAGCTCATCCCGTCTTGCTTTGAGCGCGGGTAGCTCCTCCCGAGCCAAGGCCTTTAACTCCGGCCCGTCGGGCCCGGAGAGCAGTTGCTCGACGTCTCGCAAGTCCGCGACCACCTTCTTGTAGCGGCGGAAGGTATCGACCAGCTTTTCCAACCCGGAGCGCTCCCGGGCCACTTTCTGAAGCTTGGCGGCGTCCGCCAACACTTGAGGGTTAGAAAGGTCCGCGGTGAGCCGATCAAAGCGGCGCTCCACCTCTTCCAGTTTTTCAATCATTGCTCGCTACTTTATGGAAGAATCTCTCTCCAACCTCGGGAGATAAAGAGATGGCAGCCAAATCCGGTAACCGCACCAAAAAAAGCCTCAAAAATCGCGCTAAGCCCAAGCGGCAAGCGCTAAGGCGCCGCCGAATTCGCAGACGAAAGGCCGCCGGAAAGTAGGTCACTTCTTCCACCGAGCCAACTCCGGCAACATCTGCTCGAATTTCGAGGAGTACTCTGCCAGGTGCTGAAGCACCTGCCGGGAGTGCTCCTCATCCAGGAGAAACGGCTGGATTGGAAGTTTTGGAAACCGATCGGTCTGCACGGGAATGATCTCGGTGGATAGATAACCCGCGGAAGAGAACCGGACCGCGATCAGCGCGCTCTCCTTCACCTTTGGATCCCAATTGCCGCCGAAAATCAGGTTGCCTAACGAATAGAAAATCGGCGCTCCCCGGTAAAGCTCCATTCCTTGCAGCACGTGCGGGTGAGAGCCGACCACTGCGGCGGCTCCGCTGTCGATCGCCAGATGGGCCAGCTCTACCTGATAGGCTTCAGGAAAATGGTTGCCTTCGCGCCCCCAGTGGAAGAACGGAATCACGAGATCGGCCTGGGCGCGCGCCGCGGTCACATCCTCCCGCAGCATCCGCTTCATCAGTTTCAAGTCCGCCCGATGACCGGCGACGCCCGGAGCGGTTTCGGTGGCCAGCACCTCGGCGGGCTCAATGTTGTGAGTTGCGAGAAAGAAGTATCCCAGCAGCGCGAGCTTGTGTCCGCCACGCTCGACGATCGCGGGCCGTCGCGCCTCGAGGAGGGTACGGCCCGCGCCAAAGTGCGGCAGCTTGGCAAGATCCAGTGTTTCCAGCGTGTCAAACAGTCCCACTGGCCCATAGTCCATCATGTGGTTGTTGGCGACGCTGACCGCGCCGACTCCACCGGCGAGGAGTACGGAAACCAACTCCGGTCGGGCGCGGAAATTGAAGTTCTTGGGAATCTTCTCGCCCCGGGCGGTGAACGGGCACTCCAGGTTCACCACCGCCAGATCGGTGGCGCGCAACCTTCCGTTCAGCTCCTTGAAGGGATAGGCGAGCATTTCCTCGCGAGTCCTTCCTTTGGAGAGCTGGTCGTCGAAGTACTCTTCGTAGTGATACCCGAGCGTCACGTCGCCACCGAAAATCACCACGATCGAGGCAGCGCTCGAGCCGCCATCGGTGGATGTGCTGGACGGCGCGAATCCGCCCCCGTCCTGTGCGTAACCGGTGAACCTGGCCCACAGCGTCAGGGCCGCCCATCCGACGACGGACCCGATGCCCACCCTGCGGCTTGCGTGCCGAATTCTACGGCGCATAGATTGGCCACCGCCGATGCCACGTGAAAAGGACAACATCGCACTTTCCGACGAGCACAACTCGCGGGGCATCGAGCTGGCCGATCGTGGTTGGCTGGACGAAGCGATCAACGAGTTCAAGAAGGCGATCGATTTGGATCCGGACTCTGCGCACGCACATGACAACTTGGCTACCGTCTATGCCGAGAAGAAACTCTTTCGAGATGCTCTTTCCGAGTACCTGACAGCCATTCGCTTGGAGCCGGACAGCGCCACGGCGCATTATAACCTGGCTTGCTTTCTGTCCACCCATGGCGCGCAGATGGCGATTGCCGAATACCGCGAGGCGATCGAGCTGGACCCGGAGTACCCCGACGCCCACCTAAATCTCGGCCTCACCTATGCCGATCACGGCCATGTGGAGGAGGCGATCCGGGAGCTGGAGGTGGCGATCGAGCTGGATCCATCGGATGCTTTTCCCCGGCACGAGTTGGCGGCACTGTTGATGGACGAAGGCGATTACCGATCGGCAATTACCCAGCTCAAAGAGGTCATCCGCCTCGAGCCCAGCAACTTCGAGGCACAGCTGGATTTGGGGATCTGCTACGCGCAAAAGGGCTTCTACGCCGAGGCGGAACGGGCCTACCAGCGCGCCCGATCTCTCAACGGCGAGGACCTGCTTCTCAATTACAATACCGCCGCGCTGTACGCCCTCTGGGGCAGGCCGCGGGAGTCGCTCTCTTACTTGGGCGCCGCGATCGCTGCGGACAAGAAAAAGGTATCCGGATGGCTGGCTACCGACCCGATGTTCGACTCGCTGAAGTCCGATCCGGAGTTTGAGCGGCTGCTCTAATCCTCGATGGAACTGCTGCCACTAGTAGGCCTCGCGCTCCTGTTGGTGCTGGTCAATGGTTTCTTCGTGGCCACCGAATTCGCGATGGTCAAGATTCGGCCGAGCCACCTTCAGTCATTGGTCGAGGAGGGAAAGCCGGGTGCGGTTTACGCGCTCAAGATGGTCCAGCGCCTCGATGCGTACCTCTCCGCAACTCAATTTGGAATTACCCTCGCTTCGCTGGGCCTGGGTTGGATCGGCGAGCCTGCATTCGCTCGGCTGCTCGAGCCGGTCGCGCGAGCCATTCTTCCATCGACCGATGTGCGCCCCTTGGCCCACACCGTCTCGGTAGTGGTGGCCTTCACCCTGATCACCTTCCTGCACATCGTGTTCGGAGAGCTGGGGCCGAAGAACCTGGCGATTCAGAAGACGGATTCAATCGCCTTGGCGTTTGCATGGCCAATGCGGGCCTTCTACGTGGTGTTTTTCCCGCTGATTTGGTTTCTCAATACTGCCGCCCGCAAGCTGCTGGGGTTGTTTGGGCTCAAAGCTGCGCGACTGTCGCACGAAGCACACAGTGAGGACGAGCTGAGGATTATTCTCGCCAGCTCCGCCGCGGCGGGCGCGATTACCAGCTTCCGTGCGGAGCTTTTGGAACGGGCGCTCGGGATGCTGGAAAAAACGGCTCGGCAGATCCTGGTGCCAAGAAGCCAGATTCGCTACCTCGATCTGGAGGAGCCGCTCGAGAAGAACATCGCCGATGCGCGCGCGAGCGGGCACACCTGGGTCCCGATCTGCCGCGGATCGATGGACCAGGTCGAAGGCGTTGCCAACGTGAAAGATCTTTTCTACCTCCTCTGGCGCGGAGAGCTGAAGTCCCTGTCTCAGGTCCAGCGTCCGGTGTTGTTCGTTCCCGAGAACGCCACCCTCGAGCAGTTGCTTTCGGAATTTCGCCGACGCCGGGCCCAGATGGCGGTCGCGGTAGATGAGCACGGAGGAACCTCCGGCATCGTCACCCTGGCGGATGTCGTTGCCGAGGTGGTCGGCGAAGTTGCCGAATTGGGTCGCAAGGTCGAAGAAGTTAAAACCTTGCCCGGCGGTCGACTGGAGCTGCCCGGAACGGCCCAGCTCGAGGATCTCGAAGATCGGTTGAACGTTACCTTCGATACCCCCGATGGTGAAGTGACTACGATCGCCGGTTACCTGATGGCAAAGCTGGGCCGCATCCCAGAGCGTGGCGATACCTATCGCGTCGGGGAGTACGAGATCTCGGTTCGCGAGACCGATGGCCCGCGCGTGGTTCAGGTGCTGATCGAACCGCGCCCGTCGCCACCTGCCCCTCCTCGGTAGCAAGCAGTCGAGCCCATGGAGAATTCGACCAGGGATCGCCCTTCGTATATCGTCGTCCGATGCGGATCCGGCGGTTGGACATTACCGGCTTCAAGTCATTCATGGACCAGTCGGTCTTTCAGTTCGATCAGGGAATCACCGGGATCGTTGGGCCGAACGGCTGTGGAAAGTCCAACGTGGTGGATGCGGTCCGTTGGGCAATGGGTGAACAAAGCGCGAAACACCTGCGCGGCCGCGGAATGGAGGATGTGATCTTCAGCGGCTCGGAGTCGCGCCCGGGGCTGTCGATGGCGGAAGTCTCCCTCACCCTCGAGCTCGAGGAGCGCGACCATCTGGGGGCGCCATACGGCGGTCAGCCGCAGATCACCGTGACTCGCCGGCTGTTTCGGGATGGTCAATCGGAATATCTGATCAACAAGGTTCACTGTCGCTTGCTCGATGTGACCGAGCTTTTTCTCGGAACCGGGGTGGGGACCCGTGCCTACTCGATCATCGAACAGGGACGGGTGGGTCTGATCGTTTCCGCCAAGCCGGAAGATCGCCGCGCTTTTATCGAAGAAGCCGCTGGGGTCACCAAGTACAAGGGCCGACGCAAGACGGCCGAGCGAAAGATGGAATTCACGCAGCAAAACCTTCTTCGGATCACCGACGTGATCGCCGAGCTGGCAAAGCAGTTGGACACCCTCGCCCGCCAGGCGAAGAAGACTGAAAAATATCGCAAGCTGCGCGCGGAGATGCGCGAGATCGAGCTGCATCAAGCCTCGCATCGGTTCCTGGAGTTGCATGCTCAACTGAAAGTTCTTCGAACCGGTCTGCAGGAGTTAAGCGCGGAAGAACAACAGAGCATTGCGCGGGTGCGTCAGGACGAGGAGGCAGTTGGCCAGCGCCGCCTGGAACTCGATCAGGAAGGCCAGTCGCTCGCCGCACTGCAGGAGCGCTGGCACGGTCTGGAACACCAAATCCAACTCGACAGCCAAAACCTGGCCCACTGGGAAGCGGACTCGCGCGAAACCGAAAAGAGACTGGCCGAGGGTAGTGCCGAAAACGAAGAGCTCAGTCGCCGCGGCAGAGAGTTGGATGCCGCAATCGCGGACGGTGAACATCAGTTGGAACGGCTCGGCTCGGTAAGGCAGGAAGAGGAGCGAGCAACCCGGATTGCCGAGGAGGAGCTTCGGCGTCTCAACCAATCGAGAAGCGAGCTGACTAGCGCTCTCGATGCCGAACGCGCGACGCTGCTCGAGCTGGCCGCGCGACTGGCGAATCAAGAGAGCAACCTCACCAATCTTTTCCGGCGGCGTGCCGAGCTACACGCCCGCCGCGACAAGGATCAGGCCGAACTGCGAGTGCTGCGCGGTGAGGAAGCCTCGCTCGAGAAGTCTCGGCAAGAGGTCAACAAGAAAATCGATGCGAGTCGCCAACTGGCGCTGCAGTTGGCGGAACAGCGCGGCCTCGAGGAAGACTCGCTCCGAGCGGCGCGACAGGCTTTCGCGGAGAACGAAATCCAGTTGATTTCGCTGCGCGAAGAGCTGAGCGACAAGCGCGGTAGGCTCTCGTCCCTTCAGGAGATTCAGCGCAACTATGAAGGATATGACCGGGGCGTGCGGGCCGCGATGCGCAAGGCAAGTGCCCAACCAGAGCAACGCGACGTCTTCGGCCTGGTCGCGGATGTGATCTCGGTCCCACCTGAGCTGGAGAAAGCGATTGAGGCCGCGCTCGGGGATCGACTGCAGCATGTGATCGTCAAAGACCGCCGCACCGCGCTCGAATTGATCGAGTTTCTTCGCTCTGGAGCCGAGGGACGATGCTCGTTCGTTCCCGCCTCGGCCGGATCGACCTCGGATCCCGTCCCGCCGGATGGCGCGATCCCCGGCGTGATCGCCTGGGCCCCGTCCCAAGTCTCTTGTGATCAGCGGTTCCGGCCGTTGGTCAACGCCTTGTTGGGTCAGGTGGTAATCGTTTCCGATCTCACGGCGGCATGCGAGTACGCCGAGAACGACGGAGGGCACTGGACGCTGGTGACCCTCGATGGGACCATCGTCGCGCCGCACGCCGTTACCGGTGGGACGCTCGAAGGCCCAGCGGTCGGTTCGCTACAGAAGAAACGGGAGATCAGCGAACTCGAGGAAGAGCTGCGGACTCTGGAGTCTCGCTACAATGAGATCCTCACTCGGCATTACGAATTGCAGAAGCGAACCGGTCATACCGAGATGGTGCTCAAAGGCCTCGCCAAGCATCAGCAGACCGAGGAAATGGCGGTAGCGACCCAGGAGAAGGACCTGCACCGGACCAATGCGGACCTGGCGCGGATCCGCGAGCGGCTCGCTTCGATCGACGAAGAGAGCTCGGTTGTGGCGCGGACCTTGGAAGCTTTGGATCAAGAGGAGCAGTCATCGCGCGGCGAGATTGTTCACGGCCAGTCGAGCCGAGAGTCGCGGGAAGCGGGCGTCGGCAGGATGGTGGTGGAGCTGGAGGCTGCCAGGCAACGAGCCGAAGAGGTTTCGGTGGAGCTAACTGCCTGCCGGGTGCGGGTGGCGGCTAATGCCGAGAGAAGATCCGCCATCGCTCACCAGCTCGAGCAGCTCGCTTCCCAGCGCAATGAGACGCAACTTCGACTCGAGCGAACGCGGGCTAGCCTGGCGGCCGGCCGAAAACAGCTGGAGCAGCTCACCGCCCAGATCAACGACACGATTTCCCAGCGCGAGAAACGGAATTCAGCCTTAGAGCTGCTTCGCAAGGAGTACGAACAAAGGCAGCAGGCCCACGCCGAGGCCACCGCCACTGTCCGGGAGCAGGAGTCGCGCCTTCGCGAGTTGCGGGAACGATTGGACGAGGTGACCCATGGGCTTTCCAGGTTGGCGCTTCAAGAGCGCGAGCTGTCTTTGGAACTCGGGCACCTGGTAGCGCAGGTGCGAGATCGCCACCAGGCCGAGTTGGAGCACGAGCTGCATCGCTACCACCTCTTGCCTCAAGTCGCCGGCGCCACCGAGTTGCGGGTTCGGGAGCTACGGCACCAGCTCGATCGGATGGGCGAGGTCAACCTTACCGCAGCCGAAGAGCACGCGGAGTTGTCGAAACGCCATCAGTTTTTGAATGCCCAGCGGACGGACCTCGAGGCTTCCCTGGAGCAGCTCAAGCGGGCGATCGCGCGAATCGACCGAACCAGTCGAGAGCGGTTTGCCCAGGCATTCGAGGCGGTGAACGAGAAGTTCCAACAGGTGTTCCCGCGCCTGTTCGGCGGAGGCCGAGCCGGACTGGTGCTGGTCGACCTCGGGCCGGGACTGGAGCCGGGAGTGGACATTGCCGCGCAGCCTCCGGGCAAGAAGTTGCAGAACGTCAATTTGCTGTCCGGCGGCGAAAAAGCGCTGACTGCCGTGTCCCTGATCTTCGCCATTTTTCTGATCAAACCCACTCCGTTCTGCATCCTTGATGAGGTCGATGCCCCGCTGGATGAGGCAAACGTGGGTCGCTACAACGACTTGGTCCGCGAAATGAGCCGCCAGTCGCAATTCATCCTCATCACCCACAACAAGAAGACAATGGAGGGCGTCGACACCCTCTACGGCGTCACGATGGAGGAGCCCGGCGTATCCAAGTTGGTCTCCGTCCGGATGCGCGACGCGGTCGCAGCAAACGACAATCAAGCCGCGTAAAATTCCAGGGCCGCGCAACCGATTCCTGCTTCACTGGCATCGAATCCGCTGCGATTGTCGCGGAAGAGGTCAAAGATCCGGGCGAGGTCCCTCGTTACCCGCTTCACACGCACGCCCTCAGGATCGCGGCACGACTCCGACTACCTCGTTACACATGGGCGTGGCCAGCGCGAGGTCAGTTGTGGATCTGGAGCGCAGGTTGCGCATCGTCGTAGCTGGCAATGATCCGTTGGCCCGCGGCGGTCTCCATGCGCTCTTGTCGGATCAGCCGGGCCTGTCCGTCGTCGCCGTCTCGGGACTGGGGCAGGAGCTGAGGCAAGTGTTACTGCGAAACCAGCCCGATGCCTCGATCTGGGATCTCGGCGTGGACCTAAAGGTCGGGGTGGACCGGTTGCGGGAGCTCGAGGGACTGATTCCCGTGCTTGCCCTGGTGACCGACGAGACTCAATCTAGCGAGCTGTTCGCCGCCGGTGCGCGGGGCGTATTGCTCCGGAACTCAGATGGCCAACGGATCAGTGCCGCCCTGTTCGCGATAGTTCAGCACATCGCGGTGCTCGAGGATGCGCTGGCCGTTCCAGGCCTGCGCCCTCATCGACCGGACGAGGGCTTGCAAGTGGCTCCTCTGACCCCTCGCGAGTCCGAGGCGCTTCAGCTTCTCGCACAAGGGCTGTCCAACAAAGAAATTGCCCAACGCCTGAAGATCAGTGAGCACACCGCCAAGTTCCACGTGAACGCGATCCTCAGCAAATTGGGAGTGCAGAGCCGCACCGAGGCGGTGGTCCGGGCAGCACGGTTAGGGCTGATTCTGATCTAAGGCTGTCCTTTTGGGTAGGTCAGCACTGCCCGTTCGGCGGATGTGCGGCATTGGGCTTGGCCATAAACATAGCGCAGAGGAGCAATGCCAAAAAGAAAGGCACATCGAATGGCGAACAAGAATGACCTGTCGGAGGTTTTAGCCGCTGCGGTCGAGAAGTGTGGGCCGAGCGTTCTTCGGGTTGAAGCGCGCTCTCGCACGCCCTCCAGCGGACTGGTGTGGTCGGCGGATGGATTGGTTGTCACGGCACATCACACCCTGCAGCGCGACGAGCAGATTCAAGTGGGCCTGCCGGAGGGGAAGTTGGTGCCAGGCACGCTGATCGGCCGCGATCCGTCGACAGATGTGGCGGTTCTGCGCGCGGATGCATCCGGGCTTGCGCAGGCAGAGTGGTCGAATGGACCGGAGTTGAAGGTAGGCCACCTGGTATTGGCGGTGGCCCGGCCGGGTCGCACGGCTCGAGCGACGCTCGGGATCGTAAGCGCGCTGGCTGAAGAGTGGCGTACGCCAGCCGGAGGCAGAGTTGATCGCTATTTGCAAACCGACCTCTCTCTGCCACCAGGCTTTTCCGGGAGCATGCTGGTGGACACGCAAGGCAGCGTCCTGGGCATGAATACCTCCTGGTTGCTTCCTAGGCACGCGTTGGCGATTCCCACTGCCACCATTCGCAAGGTGGTGGATACGCTGGTGGCAGAAGGACGGATTCGCCGGGGTTTCCTGGGGATCGGAGCATTCCCGATCAACCTTCCGGAGAAACTCTCGCAGCAAGCCGGGCAGTCGACGGGACTGATGATCATCTCCCTTCAGCCCGAGGGGCCGGCAGACAAAGCGGGATTAATGCTCGGCGATGTTCTCCTAGCTTTTGGTGGTCAGTCCCTGAGCTCGGTGGAGGAGCTGACGGAACAATTGGACGGGGAGAAGATCGGATCCGAGGCGCCCGTCAAACTCTTTCGAGCCGGGCGGATTCAGCAGCAGCAAGTCACCGTGGGTGCGCGCCCGTAGCTAAAGACGAGGTACTTACGATGGGCTTGCTCAGTCAGTTGTCGCGCGAGTTGGAATCGCTGGTGGCCAAAGCAGCACCCGCGGTGGTGGGAATCGAGCACGCCCAAGGACAGGGTTCAGGACTAATTCTGTCCCCAGATGGGTATGTGCTGACCAATGCGCATGTGGTGGGTAGGGCTCGGTCTTTGCGCGTGCGACTCTCCGAGGGTTCAGCGGTCAAGGCCGAGCGCGTCGGAGGGGATGAGCATTCGGACCTGGCAGTAATCCGAATCGACGGCGGCAGCGTCACGACTCTACCGCTTGCCGGCTTTGAATCCTTGAACGTGGGACAGCTGGTGCTGGCGATTGGAAACCCGTTTCGTTTCGAGCGCTCAGTTAGCCTCGGGGTGATCAGCGCCCTCGATCGAACGCTGCCCGGCGCCCGGGGCGGAATTCTCGAGGGACTGATTCAGACCGATGCCGCGATCAATCCAGGCAATTCCGGAGGCCCGCTGTTGAACACCGAAGGTGAGGTGTTGGGGATCAACACCGCGATCATTCCATGGGCCCAGGGGATCGGCTTCGCGATTCCAGCATCCACCGCCAACTGGGTGGCTGCGGTGCTAATCCGTTCCGGCGAGGTCCGGAGACCTTTTCTGGGGATTGCAGCCAAGGGGGAGGAGCTGGCAGCGGAGCTGGTCCGGAACACGGGTCAGCCCCGGGCAATTCGAATTGTCTCTGTCGAGCTTTCCACTCCGGCCTCGGTTGCCGGCCTTCGCGGAGGCGATCTGCTGCTGACTGCGAATGGTAAGCCACTAGGCACCGTCGACGATCTGCAAAGGGTGATGGTTCTCTCCAGTGCCGATGAGGTCGAGCTGGAAATCTGGCGCGATGACAAACGGCACAGTCTCCACGCGCGTCCCAAACCGCGGGTCCAAGCCGCTTGAAGCACGGCTCCGGCTAACGTTTGAGCGGATCGCGCTTCTTCAACATGTCCTGGACGAGGCGCGCAGCTCGAATGCCGGCGAGAAATTCCCCCTCCAGGCCCAATCCTGGAAGCACCTCGCGGTTGGCGAGGAAGAGGTTCTTCACCGGAGTTATCTGCGGTACGCCGGTAATTCCCAGAACACTTTCGGACTCCACCGATATCAACGGATGAGGCAGTAACCGCGCCCCCCGAACCTCGCCGGGATGCAGGTAGGGAATTGAAACGAGGATTCGATGCTGATCCGCAAAGGGAATCAAGGTGGTGAGATGGCTGCTGATCCGGTCGGCCAGCTTCTGCAAGTGAGGGTCCCCGATGTCCCGTGCACTGGCTGGAACGAACGCCGCCGCGCAAATCGTCCGTAGGCTTTCGTCCTCATTCTTGGCTCCAACCCGACGGGTTCCGAAGACCTGCACCAGCATCGGTCCCAGATCGGCCTCCTGGGTGTCCATCAGCAGCAGATCTCCCATTCCGCGCGGAAGGGCATCGACTCTCAGGACCCAGTTGACGCTGAACAGAAATTTCCTAACCGAAGGCAGGTCCAGTAGGCCAACCAACTGTCGTTGTTTCTTTTTCTCGGGAATCAGCCGGCGCAATGCCCCCGAATCCGTTGAGCCGATTAGACAACTGCAACGGTAGACGTTTTCGGATTCAGCGACCTTGAGTCCAAGGACTCGTCCGCCTTCGAACGAAAGGGCCTCGACGATCGAACTTTCAGCGCTCTCTCTCCAAAGGAGATCTCCGCCAAGGTCGCTCAGCCGGCGGTAGAGGAGCTCCCGCAATCCGTCGCGGCCGCCTGGGTAACGGGTCGAGGAGTGAAGAATCTGGGAAAGGGTGCGCGTGGCCGGAAGTGCGCCGTTCGGCTTCGCGAGATAAGTCACGAACGGAAGAAGCGCGAGCAACAGTGGAATCGGCGGCGCCGTGCCGGTCAAGGCAAGCGGAGCCTCGAGCTCGGGGTGACGCTCGATCAACTTCTTGAGCCGCCAGGATTGCATCAATCCGTCGGGGGGCAGCTCAGGATTTGCCCTGAGGAATGGGTCGCTTTTCTCGTGTTGCGCGCTGGCGAGTGAGAGCAATGAGTTTACTTGCGCGCCGGACTCTCCAAATTCGCGGGTTAATTCCTCCAACCGCCTGGATTCGGCGTGCGGAAGGTCCAAGCGATGCTGAGGAAGAACCAGTTGTAGGTCTGGAACGTTGGGCTTGAGCGAGCGCTGAACCGTGGTGTTGAGGCCCAGCTCGGCAAACGCCTCTTCCACAAGCGGCATGGTGCGAAGTTGGGGCGCCACGAACGGCGCATAGGGCAAAAGAAATCCTTCGTGCTCGTAACCAGGACCCAGCCCATCATGTTCGACCAGCAGGACGCGATAACCTCTCTTTGCAAGCAGCGGCGCTGCAAGCGCGCCCCCCAGTTGACCTCCAACCACAATCACGTCGTACACGTGCCTTGAGGGGCCGAGGGCGATCTTCGGTCGAGGTGGCACGGTCGGCATGCGTCAGGAACCCGGATTGAGCAGCGATAGCCCGAAGATCGCCGGCTTGGCATCCACCCTGGTGCGCCGATCCTCTCTGACTACCAACTGAGTTGCGACCCACCGAACCGCCATCGGATAGATACGATGCTCCTCGACTTGAATCCGAGCGGCGAGGCTTTCTTCGGTGTCGCCGGGCAAGACCGGAACCGCCGCCTGCACCAGAATGGGTCCATTGTCCGTGGCCTCGTCAACGAAGTGGACGGTGCATCCGGTGATCTTCACACCATGGATCAGAGCCTGCTTTGGAGCATGGAGGCCCGGGAAGGCGGGTAACAGCGACGGGTGAATGTTCAGGATCTGCCCCCGGAACATTCTAAGGAAGCCAGGGCTCAGGATGCGCATGAATCCCGCAAGACAGACCAGCTCCGCGCGGTGCTCTGTGAGCCCATCCAAAAGGGCCTGCTCGAAGTCTTCCCGGACCTGAAAAGCGCGGTGGTCGATCACCTTGGTCGGCAACCCAGCAGCTCGCGCGCGCTCGAGCGCGTACGCGGTCGGCACGTTGGAGATGACGAGCGCGATTTGCGCTGGATATTCGGGGCTCGCGGAGGCATCGATCAGCGCCTGAAGGTTGCTGCCATGACCAGATACCAGCACGGCGACGCGCAGCTTGGGATTCACGGCTCGATGATCGCGCAGGGCTCGCGCGTGCTCCTTTCAATGTGTCCAATTTCCCAGGCGGCCGTTTCGCGATCCCTGAGCAGTCGAATCGCTGCCGCTGCATCGGACTTGGAAACCACCGCGATCATTCCCAGACCCATGTTGAAGGTGGCGTACATTTCGTCACTCTGGATTTCTCCTCCGGATGCAATCAGATCAAAGATCGGGGGACGCTTCCAGTTACGTTCCGAAAGAACGGCGCAGGTGCCGTTCGGCAGACAGCGCGGCAGGTTGCCCGGAATGCCACCGCCCGTGATGTGGGCCAAGCCCTTGATCTCCACCCGCTCTCTCAGAGCGAGGACATCCCGGACGTAGATCCGGGTGGGCTCCAGCAGCTCGTCACCCAACGACCTTCCGGGGCCCGCGGGGACGGCCGACGTTTTGAAACCCTTCTGCTCGAGCAGCACCTTGCGGGCGAGCGAGAATCCGTTGGAATGAAGGCCGGTGGATGCCAAGCCGATCACCGCATCACCTGGTTGGATGGAGCGACCGTCGATGATTTGAGCCCGCTCCACCACGCCAACGCAGAATCCAGCCAAGTCGTATTCCCCGGGTGCATAAAAGCCAGGCAGCTCCGCCGTTTCTCCTCCCAGCAGCGTGCATCCGGCTTGCTCGCATCCGCGTGCGATCCCTGAGATGACGCTCTCCGCCTGGGCGATGTCCAGCTTGGAGGTGGAGAAATAGTCGAGAAAAAAGAGCGGTTCCGCTCCACTGGTAAGTACGTCGTTCACCGACATCGCCACCAGGTCGATTCCCACGGTCGAGTGCCGCCCGGTCTCAAAGGCGATCCGAAGCTTGGTCCCAACCCCGTCGGTCCCAGAAACCAGGATTGGGTCTTTGTACTTTTTTGGCACCTCGAACAAGCCACCAAATCCGCCAATGCCCGACACCACCTCCGGCCGACTGGTTCTCGCGCCGAGCGGCTTGATCCGTTCCACCAAGGCGTCGCCTGCGGCGGTGTCCACCCCCGATTCCCTGTAGGTCAGGCCCACCAGCGTCTTCTACCGGCAAGTTTCGCGATTGTCATGGATGGCCTTTCGGTGTGGTGGCTTTTTCCGCATACGATGGGAGTGACTGAGCCAGCGCCTCTATAACCTGGTGCAGCGGCTGCGCTTCGAAGCGTTGGCCCTGCTGACCAGTGCCTGTTTCATTGCCTTCCATCTCTGGGCAGACGGCACCCCGGTAGTCGGTGGCGCACATCTTCTTCGCGGAATTCACGCGCTGGAGGGCCGGGCGACCGATCTCCAGTTTCGTGTACGAGGACCGCTTCCCCCGCATCCGGATCTGATCCTTGCCACGGTAGATGAGCGCGGAGCCCAGCGATACGGCCGCTGGCCCTGGTCCCGATCGCTGATCGCCCAAGCGCTGAGTCAGCTCCATCAGGCAGGGGTGCGCGCAATCGGTGTGGATGTGATTTTCACAGATGAAGACCGGAACGAGGCCGCTGCGGCGTACGGCGAATCCTTGCAAATGCTCGACCGCACTCTCGGCCAGCGGGCCCTGCCCGAGCTGCGGAGCTACCGCGACATTCTGCGACAGCGCGCGTCGGAATCCGCTGATCAGCAGTTGGCGATGACCCTCAAACAGATGCCCGAAGTGGTGCAGGGCGTCGTGGCATACCCTCGCAGCGAGCTCGCCCAGTTTCGAGACAAGATCGAAGAACAGAGCGCGCTGCTGGCCCCGCACGTCTTCACTCAACTGTATGGGCGGATCGCCGGCTCGGTCTTTACCGCGCCGATTGAGACGATCCCGAGTTGGAAAAACTACTCGGCCCAAACGCCTCTGCCCGTCCTCGCCGCCGCCACCCACCGGATCGGCCATCTCAACACCGTTCCAGACCCAGATGGGGTGCTACGCCGAGTTCCGGTCTTCACCAAACTTGAGCGCCCGGTCGGTTTGATTCCCGCACTCGAGGTGGCGACGGCGGCGGCGTACTTCGACGCAACGATCGAGCCTGTTTACGATTCCGACTTGCGCCGGCTGGTGGCAGCGCGACTTCGGCCAAAGAGTGGCCCTTCGATTCCGATTCCACTCGAGACCTCGGAACCCTTCTCGCTGATCAATTACGTCGGCAGGGGAGCGGCCTTGCCCTACGTCAGCGTTTCAGATCTGATCGATGGCAAATTCAATCCGGCCAAGCTGGCCGGCAAGGTGGTTTTGCTTGGGGTGACGTTGGTCGGGGAGTACGACCAGCGCGTCACCCCGTTTTCCGAGATGGAGGCCGGGCTATACGTTCGAGCCTCGTTCCTCTCCAATATTCTTTCGCAGCGGTTCATGACCAGGCCCGCGTGGCTGCGGCTGATCGAGGTTGCGTTCATTGCAATCGTGGCCTTCACATTTGCCAGGGTGCTGCCGCGCGCCCGCCATGCCTTGAAGCTCGTGATCGCTCTGCTCACCGCCGCAGCCTGGTTGGTGATCGACCAGTGGTTCTTCGTTCGGGGCCTAAAATTAGCCACCGTGATTCCGCTGACCAGCGTCTTCTTCTCGTCGTTCGCGATTCTGTTTCTGAGCTACTTTTCAGTGGAACGGGAGAAGGGTCAATTGCGCAGCGCCTTTCGGCACTATCTGAACGAGGAAGTAATGGATCAGATGCTTCAGCATCCAGAGCGCCTCCGGCTCGGTGGTGAAAGAAGGGAGATGACGGTCCTCTTCTCCGACATCCGAGGTTTTACCGCGCTCTCTGAGCGGATCGGCCCGGAAAGCCTGGTCCGGTTGATCAATTCTTATCTGACTCCGATGACCCAAATCGTGTTTGAGGAGGGCGGGACGCTCGACAAGTACATCGGAGATGCGCTGATGGCTTTCTGGGGAGCCCCGCTGGAGCAGCCGGATCATGCCCTTCACGCCTGCCGCGCGGCAGTCCGGTTCGTCCAGAAGGTTGGCGAGCTCAAAGGCCTCTGGGCGGCTCAGGGTCTGCCCGAGCTCGAGATTGGGGTGGGAATCAACACCGGGCCAATGATCGTCGGCAACATGGGGTCCGACCTCCGCTTCAATTACACGGTGATGGGAGATGCGGTGAACCTTGCGTCTCGGTTGGAGGGTCTCAATAAGGACTATCAGACCAGCATTTTGATCTCTGAATCGACCTATCACTCGATCCGGAGCCAGGTAACGGCCCGTAAGCTCGGTCGTGCACAGGTGCGCGGAAAGCAGGTGCCGGTACCGATCTACGAGCTTCGTAGTCTGGGTATGCCCTCCGCAACCGATCGCACGGCGATCGAAGATTTCGAGCGGGGCGTCGACGCCCTCGCCAGCGAAGAGCTGGAGGTGGCGGAGCGGGCTTTTCAGCAGGTGCTGCGAGCGTGGCCCGGCGATTCCTTGTCCTTGCGCTATCTCGGGCAGCTCCGAGGGCTGCGGCGAGGGCTTCGACCCAGTGCGTGAGAGTGGTTGAATTGGCGAACTCGTCGGGGTTTCTCGGTTGCGTCGTGACAATGCTACGCTGGCTTGATTACCGCACGGAGTGCGGGGCAACCCGCCACGGGATCGTACCGAGATGAGCGCCGAGGAAGCCCTTTTCCAGCGATATGGCCAAGAGTACCCGAAGGGGACCGTGGTCTTCATTGACGGAGAGCCTGGCAAACAGGTTTTCGTGCTTCAGTCGGGCCGGGTGGAGATCATCAAGAAGGTGGGTGAACTAGAGACCAGGCTGGCAGTTCTGGGTCCCGGGGAATTCTTCGGCGAGATGGCGATCATCTCGAATAAGCCACGCAGCGCCACGGCGGTAGTGACCGAGGATTCCAAGCTCTTGGTGATCGATCCCAAGACTTTCGAGGGGATGATTCGTGGCAACTCCGAGATCGCGCTTCGGATGATCAAGCGCTTGGCGGAACGGCTCAGTGATGCATCCGAGCAGATCGAGAATCTTCTGCTGATGGATCCGCACCGCCGGGTGGTCCATCGGCTGCTGCAGGTCTGCCAAAGCCACGGGCGGCCGACCGAGGAGGGTGTTGAAATCACCTTCTCCGCGCGAGAACAACCTACCCATATCGGAGTCGGTGAAGCCGGTATTCGCTGGATCTTGAGCCATCTGGAACGGGCGGGGCTGGTCGAGTGGCGTGCGGATCGGATAACGGTGCGAGACACGGCGCGGCTGCAGGATTATCTGAAGTATCTCGAAATGAAATGGAAGTTCGGGGATCTCTGAGTGCGAGTGCAAATCTTGGGTTGCTACGGTGGCGAGCTGCCCAATTATCGGACCACTTGCTTTCTGATCGACGACTGCTTCGCGTTTGACGCGGGAGCGCTGACCGCGTCCCTCTCGCTCGAGCAGCTTTCGAAGCTTGACGACATTCTGCTCTCCCACAGTCATTTCGATCACGTCAAAGACCTGCCCCTGCTCGCGGATTTGATGGTCGGCCGACGCAGCCGTCCGGTGACTGTCCATGCCTCGCAAGAGTGCGCTCGGATCCTGCGAGCCAATATGTTCAACGACTCGCTGTGGCCGGACTTCACTCGCATCCCGAACGCACGCAATCCGGTGATTCGCTTCAAGCCATTTCGCGCGGGGAGCAGCTTCCGAATCGGAAAGTATAAAATCCGGTCGATTTCGGTATGCCATCCGGTCGAATCCTGCGGCTTTGTCATTTCCGACGAGCGAAGCTCGTTTGCAATCAGCGGCGATACCGGCCCGACCCAGGCCCTGTGGAAGATTGTCAATGGCACCCCCAACCTCAAGGCGTTGTTGCTGGAGACCAGCTTTCCCAACCAGCTGCAGGAATTGGCCGATATCTCCGGCCATCTGACCCCGCAAACCCTTCGCACCGAGCTGGCCAAGTTCAAGCAGAATGGGACATCGGTATTTCTCTACCATCTCAAGCCGGCCTACCTGAGCGAGCTCGAACAGGAGATCGCTGGCTTACCGGTGGAGATATTGAAGCTAGGGGATCGTTTCGACTTCTAGGTCCAATCGACGTTGACTGGATGCTGGCGGCGCACTAGGCCCTTGGCGCTTCAATGAGCTGGTTTTCAAAAAGACCGCGCCTCTCGACCCCCGACCACGAGGCGGAAGACAAGCAGCCATCGCGGATGCAGGGTCTCTGGGTCAAGTGCGAGGACTGCAACGAAATCATCTATCGGCAGGACGTGGAGAAGAACCTCAATGTGTGCACCAACTGCGGATTCCACTTGCCATGGCCGGCCCGAGTTCGCCTCGAGGCGGTGGTGGATCCGCACAGCTTCCGCGAGTTGGATTCCCATTTGGAACCGCAGGACCCGCTAAATTTCGTCGATTCCAAGAAGTACAGGGACCGCCTGCGATCCACGCGGAAAACGCTCCAGCTGCCGGACGCCTTCATTTCCGGGATGGGAGAGCTGGAGGGCCACACCGTTTCGGTCGGTTGCTTTGCATTCGAGTTCATGGGTGGTTCGATGGGCTCGGTGGTGGGTGAAAAGGTCGCCCGGGTGTTCGAGCGAGGCTACGAGAAGAATTGTGCGGCGCTGATTTTCTCCGCTTCAGGCGGAGCTCGGATGCAGGAAGGCATTTTCTCGTTGATGCAGATGGCCAAGACCTCGGCGGCATTGGCGCGTTTTCGTCGCCGAGCTCGGCCCTACATCTCGGTCATGCTCCACCCGACGACTGGGGGAGTCGCTGCGTCGTTTGCGTGGTTGGGAGATGTCATCTTGGCGGAGCCGAAAGCGCTGATTGGATTTGCCGGCCCAAGGGTGATCGAGCAGACCATTCGGCAGAAGCTTCCCGAGGGCTTTCAGCGCGCGGAGTTTCTCCTCGAGCATGGGATGATCGATGCGATCGTCCCGCGCAAGGAGCTGCGGGCCAAGCTTGGACAGCTTCTCGGGCTGATGGGATAGGTTGAGATGGCGTTGCCCCAGACTCCCGAACAGGGCCTCGAGTTCCTCTCAACCTTTTCGCCTTCCCAGATCCGATTGGGACTCGAACGAATCGATCGCGCGCTCGAATTTCTAGGGCATCCGGAGCGGAACTTCACCATCGTCCAAGTGGCGGGGACGAACGGCAAAGGCTCCACCTGCGCTTTCATTGCCAGTTGCCTGGCTGCCGCCGATTACCGGGTAGGCCTCTATACCTCGCCGCACCTGGTGCGGGTGAACGAGCGCTATCGCATCAATGGGCGGGAGATTTCGGACGAATTGCTGGGGCAAAGGGTGCTCGAGGTTGCCGAGCGCTATCCCGAAATTGGCGCGGACCCGCCTCCATTGACCTACTTTGAGCTGGGAACGTTGGTAGCGCTGTGGCATTTCGCTCGAGAGCGGGTCCAAGTTGGCGTCCTGGAGACCGGCCTCGGTGGACGGCTGGATGCCACCACCGCCACCCGGCCTGCGGTGACCGCAATCACGCCGATCTCATTCGACCACTTGGACTACCTTGGCAACACGCTTGAGGAAATCGCGCATGAAAAGGCGGGCATCCTCAAGCCGAATATTCCGGTCATCGTCAGTCGCCAACCGCCGGAGGCCTTTAGGGTGGTGGCGGATCGAGCGCAGCAGCTCGCTGCCCCGCTGTATCAGGAGGGCCGAGATTTCGACTTGGGGCAGGAGCCCGGCGGTGCGCTCGTCTACCGCGGCATCCATGCCTCGCTTTCGCGCATCGTCCTCGGCTTGAAAGGCCGGCATCAGTGGCAAAACGCGGCGGTGGCGTTGGCGTGCCTCGAACTTCTGCGCGAGCGCGGGTTTCGCGTATCGCCAGAGCAGCTTCGACCTGGCCTTCGCGACCCTCGATGGCCTGGAAGGCTCGAGCAGCTGGGTTCCGAGCCCGCGTTGATTCTCGACGGAGCGCACAACCCGGCCGGAATCGACGCACTGGTGGCCGCGCTGGAAGAGCTCGTTCCGCACCGCCGAATCCACCTGGTGTTCGGCGTCCTTCGCGACAAGCAATGGCGAGCGATGATCTCTCGTCTGTTTCCACTCTGCGCGTCCGTGCAACTGGTGGCCGTCCCAAGCCCTCGCTCTTTGCAGCCATGGGAGTATCTTTCGGAGGCGAAGCAGCTCTGCTCGCAATGCGAGATTTCGTCTTCTCCGGCCGAGGCATTGGCGGCAGTTGAACGTCGCGCTGGCCGAGCAGACATCATCCTTTGCGCGGGCTCCCTCTACCTGGTCGGCAGCGTCAGGGACCTCCTGGAGCAGCGACGTAACCAGCCGATTTTAGGGCCGATCTTGGATGCCACGGGCGCGTGATGGCGCACTGCGCCATCAACCTTTAAGTTCTAGGTGATGTCGATGCCAGCGATGCAGCCGCCAGACTCGCCGACGGCGCCCCGGGTAGACGAAATCGAGTTCCACTCACTCTATGCAAAGACCACCTATCCGGTGGAAACCCAGGATGGCTGGGAGCTGACCGTCACGCGCTACCAGCCCACCCCTCAGCGCTTCAACCAACCCTTGCTGGGTGAGCCGCTGCTGTTGCTCCATGGCTTCTCCCAGAATCGCCACGCGTGGACTTCGGGCGAGTTCGTCAAGAATCTGCTTTTCTTTGGCATGGACATCCACATCCTGGAATTGCGCGGCCATGGAAAGAGCTCGATCGCTCACCAGCGCGAGCGATCACAGCGTTTGGGGATCCGGTTGCCAGCGGACATCGACTACGGGTGGGACATTGACAGCTATTTCCTCGATGACCTTCCCGCGGGAGTGGCCGCGGTCAAGAGGACGACCGGGCGCGACAAGATTTTTTTCTGCGGCCACTCGATGGGCGGGATGCTCGGATACGGCTACGCCGGGCTGCACGATGACTTCGAGGGTCTGATCACGATCGGTTCAGCGGCGGACCTGGGACGCGGATTTCCGCTGTTGCGAGCGATTGCCTATACGGCGCCCGTGTTATCCGCAGGCGTGGACGTCGCATTCGCTTCGATCAACCTCCAGCGTCGAATCTCCCGAGCGGGGCTTTCGCTGTTACGCAAGGCGGTCTCCGGCTTCAGTCAGCAGGCAAAGACCGCCGCCCGGGACTCACGCGATGGGCCCTTAGCGTACCAGTATGTCCCAGTGGATACCTGGCTCAAGTGGGCCGAGAGGCTCTTGGGGCGAGCGCAGAAACAACCGATTTACGAAAAGCTCAACTCGCGGGTGAACAAGCTGACCAACCCCTCGAGGGTGAGCGTGGAAGACATCCGATGGTTGATGCGCTGGGGTGGGGAGCGGGAGCCGCGCAAGGTTCTCGAGCAGTTCGCGAAATGGATTCGCCGCGACGAGCTGCGTAGTTACCGGACCGATTACGACTTCAAGAAGAGCTTTCCCAACATCAAGATTCCGATGGCGATCATCTTTGGAGATCTCGATCCGTTGGCATCGGTGGCTTCGACTCGGAGCGTCTATCGCGCTGCGCAGAGCGAGTACCTTCTGTGGAGACCCGTCAAGGGCAACAGTCACATCGAGCTGACGATGGGCCACGACATTCGGCAGATCTGCTACGACATCAAGAATCTAGTGGAGTACGCGAGAACGCATCGCACTGCTTCGGCGCCCCAATGAGGATGGATGCGAGAAGATCCCACATCGGCGCCATTCGTGACGCATGGGTTCGGTTGAGTGAAAACTGGGTGGCCCCGCCGGGCATGGTACCATCTCGGCCGTGCGGACCCTGATCAGGCTCTGGTGGAGTGGTCTTCTGATCCTTGCGCCTGGATTGGAAGCTCTGGCTGGCGACGCAACCGATGTGAACGTCATCTCCAAAGTGGAGGTCCGGGGCACGGCGGTGGAGATCGCGGGAAACCGTAAACCCAACTTCACCACCTTCACGATGACGGATCCCCCGCGGTTGGTGGTGGACATCTCGGAAGCCGTTTTTTCCCACGTCCCAGAGGAAATTCGGGTGCAGAACGGGACGATCCGCGCGATCAAAACCGCTGGCTATGGCTCCGGAGCGTCTGCGATCGCCAGGGTGATCATCGGCTTCGAGCGAAACGTCGAGACGGACATCGCGAACCTCGGAGAGAACAGCCTGCTGGTCAAGATTCTCGGAGAGGGAAGCCCCGCGGTAGCCGAGGCGGAAAAGCCCGCCGCTTCGCCTCGAGCTGCTGCAGAACGATCCGGAAATCCGGCGACGGTTGCCCTTGCAAGCGGAGCTGACCGAACCGTCAAAGCACCCGAAAGGCCGAAGGAAGGCGTTCCCGCGGTTACGCAGACGCCCGAGCCGGCAAAACCGGAGGTTGCCCGGGTGAATAAGCAGGCCGAGCTCGAAAAACTCCAGCGCGAGCAGGAAGAAGCCAAGCGCGCTGCCGAGCTGAAAGCGGAGGAGGAGGCGCGCCAAAAGCGTCTCGCGGAAGTCGAAGAAAAGAAGCGGCTCGAAAACGAAGCGCGCATCGCCGAAGCGAAGGCCAAGGAAGAGCGGCTGCGGCAAGCGGCGGAAGAGAAACAGAAGAAGCAGGAGGAGGCCCGGCTCGCGAAAGAGCTGCAGCGTGAACAAGCGAACGCCGAGGGGGAGCGACGGAAGCAGGAGGCAGCGGAGAAGCAGAAGAAATTGGAGGAGGCGCGGCTCGCGAAGCAGATCGAGGCTCAGGAGCGGGCCAAGGCGGAAGAGGAGCGCCGCCGACAGGCCGCCGCCGAAAAGCAAAGCAAACAGGAGGCCACATTGCTGGCCAAGCGGCTCGAGCACGAACGGGCCAATGCTGAAAACCAGCGCCAGGTCGGGGTGAAGGTCGCCAAAGCCTCATCCGCTCAATCAGATGCAGATCCGGCACCGCAAATCAGGCACCGCCCATCTGCCAAGGCTCACAGTTTGCTGACCTTTGTGGGCTTTACCCATGAGCCCTCAGGCTCCAGAGTCTTCGTGAGGACCAATGGGCCGGTTCAGTATTCGGTGGCCGAAGGGAAGGACAAGACCATCATTCTCGAGCTTGAAAACACGCGAATCGCATTGCGCAACAACACGCGGCCACTGGATACCTCGCAGTTCGATTCCGCCGTGGCGATGGTGGAGCCCAATCAAGCTGCTGCCGAAAAAGTGCGAGTGCAAATTCGACTGAAGGACTCCGTTCCCTATCGAGCCAAGCAAGAGGGCAACGAGGTCGTCCTCGATTTTGGTCCACCCGCCCATCCCTAAAACGCGCTAAAAGGTATCGCAGGTACACGGACGGCTGACTGGCCGGAACCGTCCGCAGGAGTTTCCCTGGTGGAGCTCAACGGGCGCGTGCAGTGATTGCCACTACCGCCTTTGTCCTCCCCGCTGTGATCGGGCAGTTGATCTCCGCTCCGCAAGCGCGCCAGGGCGAGCTGATTTCCGATGAGCAGATCTACAACACGGTCACCAAGGTGGTGGTGGCGCGTGGGCACGCCGCGCTTCGCGCCCGAGGCGTAACGCTCTGGGCTGACGAGGTCATCTATGATCAGGTGAATCAACACGCTACGGCGGTCGGAAACGTGATGATGGTTCGCGGATTAACCGCCGCCTTCGGCGAGCGGATCGAAGTGGACTTGTCCTCGGACCAGGCGACGGTTGAGCGCGGACTGCTGCTTCAGAAGCGCGGTGTTCCTCCGGAGCGCCTGCTGACCTTGAAGACCCCGGAGGAACTGATGAAGGTAGGTCAGACAGCCTTGGCGCTCACTGGTCAACGGGTCAAGCGGGTCGACGACCATCACTTCTTGGTCGACCATCTTTCGTTTACTCCGTGCGACTGCGACCCTGCTCACCCGAGCTGGCGGATCGATTCCATTCACGCGGATCTGACCGAGGGCGAGCGTGCGAATCTCCTGCTGCCGATCATCTACGTGCACTCCGTCCCGATCTTCGCGCTGCCCTGGATTTCGTTGCCGCTGAACGATCGCAGCACCGGCCTGCTGCCGATTCACCCGACGATCACCACCCTCAACGGGTTTTCGATTGACCTCCCGATGTTCATCACCTTGGGCGACAGCTACGACATGACGCTCACCCCCGGTTACTATTTCGGCAATAACACCAAGGACAAGATCACCCACCAACCTCCTTTGCCCGGGATCAAGGGCCCAAGGCTGCAGACAGAATTTCGCTACCTACCGACTGCCCAGACGAGTGGCCGCGCTTCCTTCGGATTGATCGATGATCGCAAGCCGCTTCGCGACGCGGTCAACCCCGGTCAATTGCTGGAACTTGTCGATCCAGACACGCAGCAGGTGCTGGTACCGCGGCGGCCTCGGGGGCTCCGGTGGGACGCTGGCCTGCAACACGCCCAGGAGCTGGGAGCCGGATGGTCGGACCGGATCGACGGGTTTGTAGTCTCGGATGGCAATTACATCAGAGATTTGCAGGCCGATATTATCGCGCGCTCAGAGGGATACCTGCGCTCGACCGCCGTTGTCTTTCATCGCGATTCCGATAGCTACGCGGGCCTCGACGTGGCGCTGCGACAGGACTTGCGCTTCGGCTATCGCCTGTTTGGAGACGACCACGGCGCGAATGGAACATTGGAGCCCGGCCCCAATACGCTCCAGCGACTGCCCGCGATCACCTACGATATCCCGGAGCGTCCAGTCTTTGGTCCGGCAGTCGCCGGTCTGCGTCTCGAGTATTCGCGAATCGCACCGCTACATGGATTGACCTCCTTCAACCTTTTTCAGCCGGACCAAGGCGTTCTTCAGGGAGAACGCGAGGCTCGAGACAGAATCGATTTTCGCCCTCGGATCAGCGCCGGTTTTGCCGCCGGTCGATTCGCGCGGTTTACGCCGTATCTCAGCTACCGCGATGACATCTACGTCGGCGAGGTTACCGGCAATGTATTTCACCGAGGCTACCCGATGATTGGCGTGATCACCGAAACCGAGCTTGCCCGAGCGTTCACCTTCAAGGATGGAATGCTTCGTCACGCGATTACTCCATCGTTCGAGATCCGCTACGTCCCGCCGGTCTTTGGGCATGCGTGGCCGATTCCGTACGATGAAGTGGACGTTGCCGTTCCTCATCAAGGCGTCTTCCAGGCGATCGCTCAAGTCAGTCAAAGGTTCGCATTGCGAAAGGGCCAGGTCACCAGCGAGCTGCTTCGCTTTGACCTGGGACAAGATCTGGACCTCCGGGGAAGTCGAGCCGGTGATTCCTTTGCGAGATCCGTGTTCATCTACGGAATCATCAACGCTTCTGCACTGATGCGATACGATATTCCCGGGAACCGGCTCACTCAGCTTGCCGCCTACCTGAACCTCTATCCGGCCCCGTGGATCAGCTTGTATGGCGGATATGACAACCTGACGCTTGATGGGCCGGAGCGCTTTCGGCGCGGAGTGGACGCTTTGGTGGGCGCTCCACTGCCGGGGGTTCTCGTTCAAGCGGAACAAGCCAACGACTCCATGAACCTCGGGTTGAACCGGGCGCAACAGCTGGTTGCGGGATTCGGCATTCGCCTAGGCTTCGGGCTCGGTATTCGATACGCGGCATTGGAGAAGCCAGTGCAGTTCCGTAGTGATGGCCGGCCGCGGTGGTCGCTTGAACAGCAGACGGCCGCGATTTCTTATTCTCCGTCATGCGATTGCTGGCGCGTTGAAGTAGGTGTGCGCCTGGGACCCTTGCGCGGCGGCGGTTTTCCACAAACAGACTTTACCTTCTCGTTGGTGGTTTTCCGCTTTGGCTCGTTTGGAATAGGCGGATAAAAAGGCATGTTCAATCCAGCATCGTCGAACGAGTGTGAGGTCGCGTACGAGCGAGTGACTTCACTCCCGGTGTCTTGCGACGGAAACTTTTTTTGCTAGGGATTATTACGCTCGGAACCAGTCCTGCCCAAAATCATCTAAGAGGTAACGTGTCAGACATCGGAAAACGATTGGGTCAACGAATCCGCGAATTGAGAACTCAAAGACCTGAACGTTGGACGCAGGAGGATTTGGCAGAACGCGCGAGAATCAGCGTCTCCTTCCTCTCGATGATCGAACGTGGTGAGCGCGTGGCCCACGTGGAAACATTGGCTGCGCTGGCCGAGGCGTTGGGAGTCAGCTTGGCCGAGCTTTTCGCTGGCGCCGATTCGCGAAATACCGACGCCGCCGAGGTGATGCGCCCGCTTTCGGATTTTTGTCGCGCGCGTTCGCTCACCTCGCACGATGTCGACAAACTGCTGGGCGTGGCTCGCGCGATGTTCAACGGTGCTTCCCGCTAGGCGGTTAAGCGCCGGCAGGCTCGTCCCCACCACATGCTTGCTTGACCCCCACTGTTAGCCGCCCTTAGTGTCCTTTCGCCCGCAGGTGGGCGGAAGGAAAGCCGTGGTTCGACGCCGAAAAGGGTTCGCAGAGAGCCCGGCCGAGGGGGAGCGGTACAAAAAAATCCTCCGGGCGGCAATCACCGTTTTCGCCGACAAGGGTTACCACGGATGCCGGATTGCAGACATCGCGCGAGAGGCCGGCGTCGCATATGGACTGGTGTATCACTACTTCAAGGACAAAGAAGCGCTGCTGCAGTCCGTCTTTGAGGTGGGGTGGGGAGGGTTTGTCGCTCGCGTGCGGGAAGTGGCGGAGAGCGACGCGCCGATCGACCAAAAGGTGCGGCGGATCGTCGCAGTTGCCTTCGAGGCCTACCGAATCGATCCGCGTGCGGTGAAGGTGGTTCTGCTGGAGATCGCCCGCAATCCAACCGTGGGCAGCGTCAATCGACAATCTGCGTTTATCGAGGTGATTCAAATTGCTCAACGAATGTTCGCGGAAGCGAAGGAGAAGGGCGAGATGAGAGCAGAGCTCGATCCGGTCCTGTGTGGGGCCTTCTTGTTCGGTTCGATCGAGCTGGGCCTCACGTCCTTTGTACTCGGATTTATCGACCCGGACAGCGAAGAGGCGCTGCAACATGCCAGGCACCAGCTGTCTGAGTCTTTTCTCAATGGTGTCCTCACGCTCGGCCAGCAGCTGCAGACCCCAGAAGACCTGCGGTCTTCGAGGATAACGTGAAAAACCGGGACAAAGTGATTGTCACCTGCGCGCTCACCGGAGTGGTTGCGAACCGAGACCAATGTCCCTACCTGCCTTACTCGCCGGTCGAGATCGCCGACGAAGCCAAGCGGGCCTACGACGCGGGTGCAGCGGTCGTGCACATCCATGGGCGCGAACCACAGACGGGTGAGCAGAGTTGGTCGACGGAGATTTACTCGCAAATCAAGCACGAGGTTCAAAAGCGCTGCCCGGTGATCATCAATTTTTCGAGCGGCGGGTTCAACATGGGCGTTTCCAGCGAGCAGGAAAAGCACGGCCGCCTCGAGTACCTGCGCAAGACACGCCCGGAGATCGCAGCGTTGAACATGGGCTCGATGAACTACGCGAAGTACTCGGAAAAGCGGCGTGCCTTCGTGTTCGATTTTGTATTCATGAACCCGTTTGCCGACATCTTGCTAGCGGCTCAGGCGATGCGCGAGGGCGGCGTGAAACCCGAGTTGGAGTGCTTTGACCTGGGACAGGTCAGTAATGCCGAGCCACTGTTAGCGATGGGAGCCCTGAAACGTCCTTTGCAGTACAGCTTCATCCTCGGCGTTTTGGGCGGCGCGCCCCCAACGACCGATACGCTCGCTCACATGGCCGGGCAGGTCGCTGCGTCGGACACCTGGGAGGTGATTGGCATCTCGAGGGTGCAGTGGCACTTACTCGCGGCCGCCTTGGTGCTGGGAGGAAACATCCGAGTAGGGCTAGAGGATAACTTCTACCTGGACGCGGCCGGCACCGAGATGGCCAAGGGCAACGGTCCATTGGTCGAGAAGGCGGTGAGGATGGCCCGCGACGTGGGTCGCCAGCCGATGTCACCGGACGAAGCTCGACTTGCGCTTTCGCTGCCTCAGCAGTGGTAGGCCGCGTTCACTTGAAATTCAGTCGTAGCAGCGACTCCGGATCGACGTAGAGCTTATCCACCTTCGCCGCCCAATGCAGATGAGGACCGGTGACGCGTCCGGTCTTGCCTACCGCTCCGATCCGCTCGCCCTGATGAACTTTCTGTCCCACCGACACCCGTATTTGAGAAAGGTGGAAGTAGGCGGTGAACAGTCCCCCGCCGTGGTGAATCAGCACCGAGTTTCCAGACGCGAAGCAGCGGCGTGCGAGGACAACTTGGCCATCATTGGCGGCGAAGACCGGAGCTCCGGTTCGGCCATCGAGGTCCACTCCGTAGTGTTGACTCTCTTTCGCTCCGTTGAAGAGCCTCAGGTCCCCATAGTGGGCGGTCACCGAACTCTGTCGCGGCCAGCGGAAATTCCGAGCGAACATCGGCGGCTGCGCAGGCTGGTCATAAGCGCGCTCGAAGGCTGCTTGGTCCTGGGCAAGCCGACGTCGCTCCTTGGCGGAAGGATTGATGTAGCGGTTGGCCACGCTCAACTCGCGCCGATTGAAGTTGGGCTCGACCACGGTGATCGTACCCGCGATCTCTTCGTCCGAAGCGCCGCCTGAAGCAGCATTGATGCGGACCTCCAGATCACCCGCGACTTGCTCCAACTCGAGCGGAGCCAAGGCCCAAAAGCCACCATGGGTAGGGAAGAACGCGAGCTCACGAGTTCCCAGCTTTCCCGTCGGAGGTGAGCTCGCCCCTCGAACCTGGATCAAGATCACATCGCCGGGCCGGGCTCTCCCGGGCTGGATTTCCAATAGTGGGAGCGACCCTGCGGCGTTCCTACCGAGCAGCGCCGCTGCCAACGCTAGAGCGCCCAGCATTCGAGGATATTTGCTAGAGGATTGCACCGCGGCCTCGGCCCATCATAAACAGTTCACACCGATGAAAGTCCTGGTTGCCGACGATCTCTCGCCCGAAAGCATCGAAATCCTCCGCCGGGAAAAAAATCTGTCGGTGGATGTGAGGATCGGGCTCAAACCGCCGGAGCTGAAGGCTGAAATCTTCCAATATCACGCTCTGGCGGTTCGCAGCGCGACCAAGGTGACCGCCGAAATCATCGAAGCCGGCAAGAACCTCAAGGTGATCGGCCGAGCGGGCGTTGGCGTCGACAACGTGGATCTCGAAGCAGCCAACCGGCGGGGAGTGGTGGTGATGAACACTCCGGGTGGAAATACCATCACCGTCGCCGAGCATGCGATCGCGATGATGCTCGCATTGGCTCGCCACATCCCGCAGGCCACCGCCAGCATGAAGGCGGGACAGTGGGAAAAGAAGCGGTTCCAGGGCCGAGAGCTTTTCAACAAAACCCTCGGGGTAATCGGGGTGGGGAATATTGGTTCGGTGGTGGTCGAGCGCTGCATCGGAATGAAGATGAAGGTGATCGCGTATGATCCATTCATTTCACCCGAGGCCGCGCGCCGGATGGGTTGCGAGCTGGCGCCCTTGGAGCAGGTGCTCAAGCGAGCGGACTTCGTCTCGATCCATGTTCCACTGACTGCCGAGACCCAGGGGCTAATCAACAAGAAAACGCTCGGGCGGATGAAGAAGGGCTCCTTTCTGATCAACTGCGCGCGGGGCGGGGTAGTTGATGAAGAGGCCTTGGCGGAGGCGCTGACCACCGGGCGATTGGGGGGGGCGGCTCTCGATGTCTTCTCCGAAGAGCCCTTACGCACTGAGAGTCCGCTGCTCAAGCTCGAGAATTTCATCTGCACTCCTCACCTGGGAGCATCGACCGCGGAGGCGCAGCGCAACGTGGCGATCGCCCTGGCCGAGCAGTTGGTCGATTTCTTGTGTCACGGGAACATCCGCAACGCGGTGAACGCCCCTTCGGTTTCCAACGAGGTGCTCGAGAAGTTGGGGCCCTGGCTGAACTTGGCGCACAAACTCGGGATGTTGGCGGGTCAGCTCTCTCCCGAGGAACTGACGAGCATCGAGGTGGAGATCAGCGGCGAGGTTAATGAAAATCCCACCGCTCCGATCACCGTGCAGGCTCTGAAGGGGTTTCTGTCCCAGCTCTGGGGTGAGAGCGTCAACGAGGTGAGCGCTCCGGCGTTGGCGAAGGAGCGCGGGATTGCGGTGGTCGAGACCCATCGCGGCGAAACTGCGGAATTCACCTCCAGCGTCGCCCTCAAGGTCAAGGGCAAGACGGACCTGGTGGTTGAGGGAACGGTATTCGGGCGAAGAGAGCCACGAATCGTGAGAGTGAACGAATTCGACATCGAGGCTGTCCCAGCGGGGCATTTGATCGCGATCCACAACCAGGACATCCCAGGCGTCGTGGGCCGGGTCGGCACGTCGCTGGGCACGGCGGGAGTCAATATCGCGCGAATCCACCTGTCGCGGGATCGAGATCGCAAGGAGGCCTTCTCGCTCATCAATGTGGACAGCGCTCCCGAACCGGCCTTGCTTGGGGAGCTGGGCAAGATCAATGGCGTGCTTGGGGTTAAGCACATCGTCCTCTAGCGCGTTAGGTGACAGTTGGAGTACCCCGGGTGTTGCCGCGCCGCTACGACGCGCGTAACTAGTCTGAGCGGGAGGAGATTCGAGTCGCATGCGCTCATCGAAGGACGTGGACGGCAGCATCAGCGCACTCGTCACCAGATTGGCGGACGCGTTGGGTCGACTGTTAACCGAGCATCTCGAGTTGGCCAAGCTCGAGCTCAAGGGGGACGCCAAAGCACTGGCCACGCTGGCGGGAAAGCTGGCCGTATCGATCCCGTTCGTAGTGGTCGGCTACGCCTTTCTTTGCGCCGGGATCTGTCTCTTCCTCTCGCGATGGCTGGCTCTCGATGCGGCGGTCGCAGCGGTCGGTGGCGCCAACCTCCTGCTTGGGGGGCTTCTCGCCTACGTGGCGGTACGCAGGCTCAACCAGCAAAAGGTGATGGACGACACTCTCAAGGAGCTCAGCCGCAGTGTTGCAGTGCTGGCTCCGGACGGCCACCCCAAGCTCCCGGAGGCACTGCGTGAACGGCGGCAGTGAGGCTAAGGTGCAGAGAACTCCGGCTGAAGTCCGGGCGGAGATCGAGCGGACGCGGGAGGAGATTGTTTCTTCCGCCAATGCGTTGCGCCGCGAGATGGCAATGCGCATGGATTGGAAGCGGTGGGTGCGGCAGAATCCCGGATTGTTCATCGCTGGCGCACTGGTCTTGGGCTTTTGGCTCGGCACGCGCGGCGCCAGACGCCGGTAGTGAGGACGTAAGAAAGGAAGGAAACGATGGAGGCCAGATCGAACGTTGAGAGAAAGGCGCGCGAGATTTCGTCTCGCGTTGGTCCCGAGATCCGCGAAGCAGCGCAAGGCCTCGGGGATTTGAATGCGCGGATCATCGCGTTCATTCGCCAGCGGCCTGGCACCTGCCTTCTAGGTGCGCTGGCGTTTGGCTTCATCGTCGGGAAAATTGCCTCGCGCCGTTGAAGCCGAGGTCAGGAGAGTTGAATGGCACAGAAAGAAACATCGGACGATGGCGCTAACTCGAACAATCACCGGCCTCGGATCAGTAAGCGAGTCCAGGAAATTGAGAGCAGCGCGCAACACCTTCTCGACGAAGCCAAGGGGGTGATGTCGGACCTTCGCGACTCCCTCGACCTCCGTTCGCGGGTGGAGCGGCATCCGTATGGAATGCTGCTCGCCGCCGCGGCGGCCGGATACATCCTGGGTGGCGGGCTCTTCACCTCATTGACCGGAAAACTGGTTCGGTTGGGCCTACGCCTGGCGGCGGTGCCGCTGGTAAAGGATGAGCTGATCAACCTCGCCCAATCAGCGCTCAGCGGGCTTGGAGTGACGGAAGAGGCGCAGGAGGAACCGCAGCAGTCTTCCGGCACCAATGGCTAGCTGCGGTTAGGAAGAAAAGGAATAGACATTCGAGGCAAGGGAGAAGCTTTATGATCGATATCAAGAAACTACGAGATCTGGATCGGGATGACCTTTTGAACCTGATTGGCTTGCAGACGCGGCGGAGCGCGGCGGATTGGATCCTGCCGACGCTCGGCATCTTTGGAGTCGGGGTTTTGGTCGGCGCAGGCATTGGTTTGCTCCTTGCCCCTAAGCCGGGCCACGAGCTCAGAGAAGAGCTCCGGAATCGCCTTCAGGGAACGGCTGACGAGATCAGCAGCCAGCTGTCCGGCAATCAAGGCCGAATCGAAACGGGCTCGTCTTCCCAACGTCAGCTCTGATTACTTCGCGACTTTGACCAGCGGCCGAGCCTCTTCGGCGTCGCAGACCAGGTCCTCCGCCGGTCGATCGCAGCGAATGTGCTCGTTCACGATTCGAGCGAGCTTGGCCTCACTCATTTCGCTGTAGTAGTACTCGCCCTCCCAACCCATCAGCTGGAAGTTTTCGGGCGCCAGAGGGTTGCGCGGCGCCCCTTTGTCTTCCCGGACGATGACGTTCGGACCCAGGTGGCACAGTCCGTAGCAGCCGCCACGGTAAACCTCGCATCGGTTTGCCAGACCGGCCTGAAGCAGCAGCTGCCGGCCGCGTGCAAAGATGTGGTCCGCTCCACCGGCGCAGCACTCGGGGCCTTTGCAAACAGCAAGGCGATACTTCTTCATTCGAAGTAAACGCTACGGGCTTTGCCGAATGCTGGGAAGGGTCGCTGAGGACCCAGCCGCGGCAACGAGCTCTTCGCCCCGCATGAAGCGGTCGTATCGATGAACGAAGGGCCAATAGACCAAAAGGCCCGCCAACAGATTGAACATTTGCAAGAGGACCGCCCGGTAGTCCCCGCCGGTCGCGAAGAAGGCCCCCAGAGGCGCTGGCAACGTCCAAGGTACCTGAAGGTATGGTCGCGTGACCCAGTTCCAGTAGAAGGCCAGGTAGGCCGTCAGCGCGCAGACCAGAGGCGATGCAACAAAGGGAATTGCGAGGCGCGGGTTGAGCACGACCGGGGCACCGAACAGAATCGGCTCATTGATGTTGAACAACGACGGAAGAATCCCCAGCCGTCCCACGCCTCGTAACTGCTGAGACTTGGCGCGCAGTAAATGGATCGCGAGCGGCAAAGTGCCCCCGGAGCCTCCCTGCCAGACGAACCATAGATAAAATGACTGGCTTGCAATGTGCGGGAGAATCCTCCCACCCTGGGCCGCCGTTTCCATGTTCCCCACGAGCATCGCTTGCCACAATGGCTGCAACGACGAGAGCGCGGCGCTGGCATGCACCCCCAGCAGCCACAGCCCACTGTCTACCAGCACCACCGATAAGGCAGCAGCGAGGCTTCCGGTGGCCCGCAAGAGCGGCTGTGCGAGCAGCTCCAGTCCTCGTATGAGATCGACGTGAAATGCGTGCGTGAACAGAAACACGAGGACGATCGTGGCGAAGCCCGGCGCCAGTGCCAGGAAGGATCGGGCCACCACCTCGGGAACAGATGCCGGAAGCCGAAAGGTCCACCGTCGCTTCACGAACAGGCGAGTGAGCTCCACGCTTCCAATTGCAATCACCAAGCCCGCAAAAATTCCGGAAGCGCCCAGCCGCGCGAGCGGCAGCGCCGCGGTCGAAGCGTTGACGTCCAGCGGCAGCGCCGCGACGAGGTACGCGGCTAACGCGACCAGTCCGCAAGAAGCGGGATCCAGTCCATATGACTTGGCGAGCGAGTATGCGGCGCTGAAAGTCACGTAGACCGAAATCGCGCCCCCGAGCACTCGATAGGGACCCAGCAGGAGTCCCGCAAGAGGAGCCGTCCAGGCCTGGAGGGTGGTGGAAGGCGGTTGAGCGAGCAACAGAAAGACCGAGCCGATCAGCACGAGCGGCAGCGCTCCAACCACGCCGTCGCGGATCGCATTCACATGCCGTTGGGTGGCCAGGAAATGAGCGCCTTGTTTGAGTCGATCTCGAAAGCTGGGGGCGGGTGGCGATGCCACGGTGGCACGCTACCGCCACCCGGGCCAACCCTCCAGATTGTGAGAGTCGCTTCTAGCCGCCCTTCGAAAACCGGACGACCGGAGCCGCCGGGGCCGGCAGCGATTTCACGGGGTGCGACTCGCTTCGGCCCTCGCCGATCCGGGAGTGCGCCTCCACCGGTTGGTAGGGCGGCTCCTCCGAGCCCGAGCGCCTGAACCAAGGGTCCGATGGATGGCTCACCGGCGGGCCTTTGAGAAGTTTGGGTATGTCGTAGACGAAGCTTGGCCGGGTGTACTCGGACGGCGTGTGCTGGTTGGTGTCCATCCGAATCGCGTCTTTGGGGCAGGCTTCGACACAGAAACCACAGACGATGCAGCGCAGCTCGTCAATCACGAATTTTGTCGGAAACTTCTCGATCACCCGTGAATCGGGAGCGGGATCGGCAGGGTCGTACTCTCCCGCCTCGATGTAGATGCACTGCGCCGGGCAGACCGTCGCGCACATGTAGCAAGCGACACAGCGTGGCTTGCCGTCCTCTCTTGGAACGAGCCGATGAAGTCCGCGGTATCCCGGTGGGTAAGTAACGCGTTCCTCCGGATACTGGACGGTGCTGACCAGGCTGGCACTCTTGCGGTCGACCACGCTGGTGTTCTTGTCTCGGTCGCGAAACAGGTTGAGCAGGAAGTGACGGGTGGTGACGGCCAGCCCGCGCAACAGCTCGGGGATATAAATCCGCTCGCGAACATCTTTGGTTGGATCCTGGGACGCGTCGTAAGCCATCAAGCCTCAATCATCGTTTAACGCTGTCCCGCTGACGGCGCAGGCTGCGGCAGAGCCCCGTGTGCGGATGAGGAGTGTGTGCCGCCCGCCAAGGAGGACTGGCGCTCCGGGGCACGTCGAGAAAAGGTCAAGACCAGCAGCGTGGCAATCTCCAGGATTCCGACGCTGGCGAGCGCTCGAAGACTGGGGTCCCAAAGGATGAGCGCACCGGTGAGAAAAACGTTTGCGAGGCCCACCGGAAGCAGCCGTTTCCATCCCAGAGCCTGAATCTGATCATATCGGAATCGCGGAAAGGTCCAGCGAATCATCAGCTGGACCCAGCAAAGCAATACCACTTTGATCCAAAAGACGCTGCCCAGGAGCGTTCCGAATAGCCAAGGGTGTTCCTCGAACAACGGCAGGCGCGAAAGCCACTGTTCTCCGACGGGCAGATGATATCCGCCGAAGAAGATTGCGGCGGTAACTCCCGAGAGCACCACCACCTCGACGAACTCAGAAATCATGAACATTCCAAACTTCATTCCCGAGTACTCCACGAAGTAACCGATGATCTCGGATTCTCCTTCGGGCACGTCGAAGGGAGCTCGTTTCGTCTCGGCAAATGCAGCTGCGAAGAAGAGCACGAAACCAAGCGGCTGGAGGAAGATCCCCCAGGCCGGCAAACCGAAGTCGAAGTCGGTCGCGGCTTGCCATAAATAGCGCGCTTGAGCGTCAGTCATCACCGGCAGCTGGACGGTCGAAAACACAATCATCATTCCTACCAGGGACAGCCCAAGCGCGACTTCGTAGCTGATCATCTGCGATGAGGCGCGCACACCGCCCAGCAGCGCCAGCTTGCTATTGGACGACCAGCCCGCCAGCGAGGTGCCGTAGACCGCGAGCGACGCGATTGCGAAGACGAACAGAATGCCGAAGTCTGGGCTGGCAACGATCATCGGAATTTGGCGGCCGTTGATCGCCACGGTCGGCCCAGCTGGAACCACCGCGAACAGCGCGAACGATGGCGCGAATGCCAGAATCGGCGCGAGATTGAACAGCAACCGATCGGCCCCCGCCGGCTTGAAGTCCTCCTTGAAGAGCATCTTGAGCACGTCGGCTGGAAGGTGGGGAAGACCGCCGAGAGCCCGATCGCGCAGAAATGGCAGGGCGATCCGCGCGCGGTTTGGACCGATTCGATCCTGGATCATCGCGCTCCATTTCCGTTCAGCCACCGTGAGCAGCGTCGCGATCACCATCACAAAGAGCAGCATCAAAAATAGGATGTTGCTGAGGCGTGCCCCGCCCTCGAACCACCCCTCGGCGAGGTAGGCCACGCCGTAGGCGGCTGCCATCAAAGCCACGATCAGCGCCACGATGAACGCGATCGCGAAGCAGACCATCAGGGGGCGGCCCATTCTAAATACCTCTCACGCGCGGTGTGCCCCATTCCCGATAGCCGGGTGGGCGTCCATCGGCCGCCGCAGGCAATGGGCCCCCTCCGGGTCGAAGGTGTGCCGGAGGCGCGGAAGCGTCCCAATCATAGGAGGCAAACTGCGGAATCTGTTTGGCGCCCTCGCGAAATACTTCTCGCGCGGAGCTGGCAGTCCAAGCCAGGCCGGCAGCCCGCGCCAGATCTGCCGACCATTTCCAGTGGGGTTGGCTGCCGCCCCGAGTCGGATATGCCGGGCGGAACCGTTGAATGAAGCCATCAACATTCGTGAAGCTGCCCTCGTCCTCTGAATGTGGACTTGCCGGGAGAACCAGATCCGCGTACGCGCTGAGCATTCCCTGGTTGATCGCTTGCACGACGACAACCTCGAGCCGTTTAAGGGACGCCTCGAACCCCGGCGGGTGGGCCGGCAGCTCGGCTCCGATCGCGTATAGCGCCTTGACGCTTCCGGCCTCGATCGCGCTCACCAGATCCTCGAACGGCTTGAGCTCAAGCCCAAGGCCATTCGCGATCCATTCCAGCCCTCGGCGGTTTGGATTTTTATCCGCGGTCATCAAGTAATGATCCGCTTCGCCCGCTGGCCTCCCGCCGGCATGGATTCGGCTAACGCCCAGGATTTGTTTGACGAATGAGAGGCAAGCGATCAGATCCTCATTTGACGCAACCGGCGAGGCAAGAACGGCGAGCTCGGGTGTATTGGCCAGGGGCTTGAGCTTCTGCGATGCCCAGTTCGCCGCCTCGGCTGCGCTCGTTTCCTGAGCGTCTTGCCCGCGGCCGAGCGTGGGGACCAAGACCCGATCGCGATTCAGGTACTTGTAGGAGAGCCGGCCCTGGTCGCACAGCCAGCTCTTGTTGATCTCCTCGTTCTCCCGAGGCCGGTAGCGATAGGTCTCCTGACCGAAGAAATCGATGAACGTGTTACAGCCCCGTGAGCATCCAGTGCAGATGCTGGGAGAGGTAGAAAGAAACCAGGCCCGTGCGCGGAATCGGAAGTCTCGATTCAACAGCGCGCCCACCGGGCAGATATCGACGGTGTTCCCGGAGTAGTTCGAATCGAGAGAGGAGCCCGGGAAAATGTCGATTCGTTCCTGCGAGCCGCGCTCGAACACTCCCAGTTGCGGCTCCTTGGCAACTTCGTCCATGAAGCGCACGCAGCGGGTGCACAGGATGCACCGCTCCTGATCGAGCACCACCAAGGGGCCGAGGACCTTCCGCTTGTTTCGAAGGAGCTTTCGGTCGTCGAGTCGAGACGGCCGAAAGTCGTGCTGCATGTAATAGTCCTGAAGCTTGCACTCACCAGCCTGGTCGCAGATCGCGCAGTCGACTGGGTGGTTGAGCAGCAGAAATTCCATCACTGAACGATGACTCTCCTTCACCACCAGCGTGTTCGTCTTGACCGCCAGCCCTTCGCTCAATGGGGTTTGGCATGCCGGAACCAGCTTGGGCGAGTTGGAGACCTCTACCAGACACATCCGGCAGTTCGCGGCGATCGTGAGCCGGGGATGGTAGCAGTAGTACGGAATCTCCACGCCGACATGCTTGGCGGCCTCGATCATGTTCGTGCCAGGTCTGGCGATTACTTCGGCGCCGTCAATCGTGCAGGTGACGAACCCTTGATGTTTCGGTGGCGCTTTGGCCGGAGGCGGACTCACTGCTCAACCTCGCCGCCGATCATGTTGATCGTATCGAACGTGGGAATGAGATCGGCCAACATTCGACCTTCGACCATTCGAGCAATGCCGGAGAGAATTGCGAATCCCGGCGGTCGAACGTGCACCTTGTAGGGTCGTCCACCGCCGTCGCTGACCAGGTACCAGCCGAGCTCTCCGTTTGCAGCCTCGGTGCTGTGGTAGAGCTCGCCGGCCGGCACGTGAATTCCTTCCATGATCAGCTTGAAATGGGCCATCACACCCTCGATCGTCCCATAGACCTCGGATTTGGGCGGCAGGGCAATCCGCCAATCGTTGAGGATCACTGGACCCTCCGGGATTTGCTGAAGGGCTTGGCGGACGATGCGATGGGACTGTTTGATCTCTTCGATCCGCATCAAGTACCGATCGAAGTTGTCGCCGTTCTCGCCGATCGGGACATCAAAGTTGAGCTGATCATAGACCCAGTAAGGGTGCGCCTTTCTCACGTCGTAATTGATCCCGCAAGCGCGCAAGCACGGGCCGGTGAAACCAAAATCCATCGCGTCCAGCGCGGTGATCACCCCGGTGCCCTTCATTCGATCCACGAAGATCCGATTCCTGGTCAGCAGCGCGTCCACCTCGCTGGCCAGCGTTTCGACCTTGTCGAGCGTCTTGAGTACCTTTGCGACCCAACCTTCGGGCAAATCCCGCTCGAGTCCACCGACCCGGCCAAAGGAGGTGGTTAGGCGGGCCCCGGTCAGCTCGGTAATCCGGTCGACGATCAGCTCTCTGGCCTCGATGCCATAGAGGAAGGCGGAAAAGCCTCCCAGCTCCAGACCGATTGCTCCAACGCAGGTGAGGTGGTCGGCGATTCGATGCAGCTCGCTGCCGATGACCCGGATGTACTTGGCTCGTTCCGGAATGTCGATTCCGATCAGCTTCTCGACCGCGCTTAGAAAGCCGAAGTTGTTCATCAGCGCGGAAACGTAGTTGAGGCGATCGGTGTAGGGCAGGCACTGAGTCCAGGTGACGTTTTCGCAGCTCTTCTGAAATCCGCGGTGAAGAAAGCCGATCTCGGGATCGGCACGAATGATCGTCTCTCCCTCGAGCTCAACCTTCATCCGCACCGTTCCATGCATCGCCGGGTGCGAGGGCCCGAGGTTGACGACCATCCGCTTGGTCGGAAGGTGCGCTTCAAGCTCCGACTCTGGAGGATTCGGATCGTAAGCGTCCGCTGCTTCAGGTGAGAGGGGTTCCGCCATTGTCACAACATGCTGTTGGTGCCAGGTCCTCGGAAGATGTCTTCAATCGGTCGCTCGGGGATCAGCGGCTGTCGACCCCGCAGAGGGTAGTCTTTGCGAAGTGGATGGCCCTGGAACTCCTCATACATCAGGATCCTCCGAAGATCCGGGTGTCCGATGAATCGAATGCCATAAAAGTCCCATACGAACCGTTCGAACCAGTTGGCGCCCTGGAAGATCGGCGTGAGCGAGGGTAGCTGCGGATCCAATTCGCCCACTCGGCACTTCATCCGGACGCTCTCGTTGAGCTTGAACGAATGGAGAAAGTAAACCACCTCGTATCGTGGATTGTTGTCCGGCAGGAGCAAGCGGTCGACGGCGTCCATCGACAAAAACAGCCTGAATTCGAGGTGGGGATCGTTCTTTAGGTGGCTGGCAACGGCCAATAGCGCCACCGGATTGACGACTGCCCAGTCGCCACCGGCCCGATCCCGATAGCGCTCGACGAACGCGTCGGGAAACCTTTCCGCAGTATGGTCAAAAGCAAACTCACTCATGACAGCGCTTTCCAGCCGCGGGGGCTTATAAGAACCGCTGCTAGGCGAGTCAACGCAAATCCCAAAGCATGTTCGGCACTTACATTGCGATTCCATCGATCGGGCATGCAATGGATAGGTCTGGGGTTTTCGCTCCGCGGAATGAAGGAGCTGTGAATTGGCAGCACGGCTGAAGCGAATCGCATTGCCCGGGTTGACGGGGTTGGGTTGCGGCCTGGCGATTTTCGCAGTGGAGAGTCTGCTCATGCTCCGCGATGGCGCCCCCGGCTTGAACCTGCCGGTACAGGGGACATTCGCGGCCCTGCTCAGCGTGGTGAAGCCGCAGCTCCCACTGCTGTTCCTTCGAGTCGCGATCGCCTATGCGGTCGCGGGAGTTTTCCTGGGCCTGGTTGCTGCGGGATTCGCGAGCTTGCTGCTACCCCCGGAGGATCGACGTCGACGAGCCGTTCTGTTTGGGGAGCTGCTCGCACTCGGTGCCTTCCTCCTTTGGGACCGCGCGATCGCCAGGCCTGCTCTGCTCGATGACCTGCCGGCCTTCCGACCGTTGCTCGCGTGGTCGATCGACCATGGTCACCCGTGGCAGCCGCGCCTTGCCGGCGCGCTTTGGGTTGCTGGTCACCTCCTCGTTGCCGCGCGACGCTTTCCCGTCCCGCGGTTCATTCCGAACGTCCTTACTTTCGCGGGTACTGCCGCCCTCTGCTTCACGCGGACGCCCCCCGTGCTGCCCAAGTCGCCGCATCCGTTGGTCGTTCTGCTCGGGTTGGACGCATTTCGCCCGGATCGCGTGCGGGCGCTTGGCAGCCCCAACACGGTCGCGCCCAACCTGGAGGCCTTTCTACGCGATGCAACGCTGTTTGAACGAGCTTACACTCCGATTGCCCAGACCGAGCCCGCTTGGCGCAGCCTGCTCACCGCGCGTTGGCCACACCGGCATGGGGACCGATATCCGCTGACGGCGGAGTCGCGCTGGGAGGCTTCGCCGACCTTCGCCACTGAATTTTCCAAGGCCGGTTACCACACCACGTTCGCGACCGACTGTTCGCGCTTCAACTATCAGGGGCCGCTCGCGGGTTTTCAAGAGGGCCGCCAGCCGCCACGCGGGGCGATCAACTTCGTGCTCGAAAAGCTCCGGTATCGTGGGCTCGGCATCATTGCGGACAACGCGCTGGGAGCACGTTGGCTGCCAGAGTTCATCGACAATCGTGCCCTCGCGGGCATCCATGATCCTCTTGGCTATGTCGAGCGGCTGGCGGGCACTTTGGTCGAGCAAGCTCAGGCCGGCCCGCTGCTGTTTGCTTTTCATGAAACGGCCGCGCACTTTCCGGGGGATCCCGTCTATCCGTTTTATCGACAGTTCGTGAGCCCGTCAGAGCCGCTTGAGAGGCGGACTCGGATGTCCTTCGCTCCAATCACCGGGCCGATGGAACACGGATGGACGCGGCAGGGCTCAGAGGCACTTTACGACGAGTTGCTGGCGCAGGCGGACGCGCAGGTTGGGATTGTGCTCGCGGCGCTCAAGAACAGCGGACTTTATGACGACGCGCTGATTGCGATCTTCTCGGATCACGGAGAAAGTTTTCACGCCGATGCACCCTGGCTCGCCGGCGCCACGCCGGTGCATGGAGCGCGGCTTGGCGACGAGGAGAACCGGATCCTGCTCGCAATCAAACTCCCTGCTCGAATGCACGGCCAGACCGTTCCGCGAGTCGATGCGCTGGTACGACTGATCGACATCGGGCCAACGCTCCTCGAGGTGCAGAGGCTGCCTGCTTTAGCCGGCTCCGACGGTGAGAGTCTGCTCCCGTTGCTCAATGGACAGAGCGTGCCGCCGCGGCGGCTCTACGCCGAGACCGGATTTACCCACGCGCGCCCGGATGCATTTGATCTGGGCCACCTCGCGGTCGCGCCACGCAGCTTTGACGCCTATCGGATCCGACGCAACGGAGTCGTCGAGCTTTCGGACGAGGCGCATCAGGCGGTGCTCCAGGAAAAGGACATCGGGACCTTCGACGGGCTGCGTTGGATCATCCGCTCGCCGCGAAAGGACGGAACCATCGCCGTGCGGTGCTTAGGAGACTGCTCCGACCAGCGTCAGGCGATGGCGTGGCTCGACGAAGTTCAGTAGCCGCGTCTTGCCGGAGACGACGGCTGAACCGGTGGGCCTCGATTCATCTCGGCTAGCAAGTCCCGGCCCGTCGACCGGGTCGCCACGGGCGCCCGCTCGATCAGCTTGTGCCGGTCCTTGCCGATCTTCTCCTGCAACAAGATCAAGCCGTCGAGCACCTGTTCGGGCCGCGGTGGGCAACCGGGAATGTAGACGTCTACCGGCATGATTCGATCGATCCCTTG
>WNFD01000312.1_pt1 | contig 47410 bp, 46 predicted proteins | sample 5400491 | NCBI WGS metagenome assembly WNFD01 (sample SAMN13153343, study PRJNA577476) | soil metagenome | isolation source: 120 cm saprolite under Douglas fir tree site 2 hole 2 replicate 2 | place: USA:California | collected 2015-04-18
GTGACTGGTACTTTCCCCGGAGTCCAGTAGGTGTGCTCACCTGTGACGTCCAGCTCGGAGGGGTCGGTAGCCGAGCGCGCAAGAGTGGCCGATGTAACTGCACCGTCACCCCAGGCGATGGTAGCCGTCTCCTGGTTGACATTGCCGATCCCGCCATTCGGATGCAGCCTGGCGATGATGCCGCCGAAGTCGGTCCCGAACGTGGGCGTGAAGCTGAACACCGATCCGCCGAAGTTCGTTGCTGAGGAGATGGTGACGGATTGGCCGACCGGGACCGTGACTCTCCAGCTCAGTCCCGCCCCCGTGTCCTGGTTGGTGCCGCAGTCACACCTGTCCGGGAGCGGCTGGTTGCTCCCGATAGCGGACCACAAGGACCCGAAGTATGTTTCGAGGTAGCTGCTTCCCGGCGTGTGCGGGATCCACTGCTCGAGCCGATTGGTCGACGCGTCGCTGCACGCGATCGCGCCTGAGGCTGAATCGTAGGATCCCTGGCTGAAGTCGGAACCGGCGAGATAGCAGTCGCCAGCACGGTAGAGAATTACGTCCTGCGGAGCACCGCTCGTATTGGCGATTAAAACATCCGTATGATATTGCGTCTCGCCGGCGACATAGGTGTCGGTCTGGCTCAGGCTGAGCCCTGTGCTCCCGGCTGTGACGTCCGTGACGACCTTGTAAGGGTCGGCCGCCGTTCCGCTACCGGTCACGCCGCTCTGACTTACCGGAGTGAACGGAGTATAGGCTCCCAGGCCGCCGGTAGCCGTGTAGTTGTGGCTGGCGAAATCTGGCGCATAGAGCTGGCCGCCGACCGAGAGCATCGTGCCACAGTCGGCAGGGTCTTCGTCAGGGCCGTAGAACTCAAAGCTGGTGTCCCCGGCGAACGCGACCTGGCAGCTCAAGTCAGTCCCGGTTCCAATGGACGTTAGAGGTCCTGCCGATGTTATGTCTTGATGCGGGAAATCGACAGTGGCGGCCCCAGACCGGATCTGCTCTGCCCTGTTACCTTTCGGGCCCCCAGTATACTTGCCCGATGCGGCGGTTGCTGGCGCAGTCAGCGCTAATGCGAGGACAAGAGCCGTGCCGGCGCCGACGGCCAAGACGCAGACCTTTCGTCGCTGGGCAATAGGACCCATCGAGCTCACCTCCACGGCGGGGCAACCGGGGCTCCAGTTGGCCAGCGGCCCGGTGACTAGCCAATAAAGCGCATGGAAGGCTGACTTGTCAACCACGCCCTAGCCTGGACCACCCAATTTCTGCCATCCTGAGAGGAATTCGCCCCAAATAACGATGCGACGTCCGCGGCAACATCGTCTCGGCGAGCCCAGAGACCCTGAGGTGCCCACGGTTCTCGGAGTCGGGTTGTGGATGACCAAATTACCCAGTGACTAAGCAGGACAGGGTATCCAGACATTACCGCCAGAATACTACCGTAAGGTACTCGATCTCGTTGCTGCCGGCAGGCCCAGGTCCTGATACGCATCGAGAACATAGTCCTTGCCTGCGCCAGCTTGGCACCGGAGGAGTCGCCGCCGGAAGCCGGGCTGGCCTGTACCTGACCGGCTTCCTGGCGGCACCGCCGCGCCTTCTGCCTGGCACACTGACCTAACCGATCACCCCAGCTCGCTCAGCGAGGCGGGCGACGCCGTGCGGGAGGTGTGGCTGCGGCTCAGCCGGGTCGGCGCCAGCGGCGCCTCATGACCGTGGGTGTTAGCTGGCGATGGATACATGCCGGTGCACGGTGGCCGGGTCGCCGAGCAGGGCGAGCATGCAGGCGGCCAGGTCTTCGCGGGAGATCGTGAATCCGTGTGGCAGGTTGCGGTCGATCGCGGTGCGGTAGGTTCCCGTGGCGGCTTTGCCGGTCAGCGAGGGCGGCCGGAAGATCGTCCAGTCCAGGTTGCTTTCCCGGATTTCGTTCTCGCCGCGGCGCATGTCGGCGCAGACATGGCGGAGGAACGTGCGCCGTGCCAGGGGCTTGAGCAGGTAGCGCAGGTAGGGGCTTTCGCCTTCGTCGGCGACGACGGAGCCGCTGACCTGCAGGAGCCGGCGGGTTCCGGTTTTGTGCATGGCCTGGATGATGCTGCGCGCGCTGTCCTGGATGATGGTGGTGGGGCCGGTACCGCGCGGGCCTACCGCGGAGATGACGGCGTCCGCGCCTGCTATGGCCGGGGTGATCGAGGCGGGGTCCATGACGTCGGCGGTGACGGTCCGCAGCCGCGGGTGGGCCGGAACGGCCAGGCGGGCGGGGTCGCGGACGACCGCCGTGACCTCATGGCCGGCCGCGAGCGCCTGACCGGTGAGGCAGGTTCCGGTGGCGCCTGTCGCGCCGAGGATCGTGAGTTTCATCGTGTTTCGCCTTTCCGGGGTTCAGATTGCCGCCGTGCCCCAGCGCGGGGTGCGGGCGCAAGGGCTTATGAGGTGCCGGGCTGGCGGCGGCCGGGTGGCTGCCGCGGGCGACCTGCGCGGCGGGCGCTTGCGAGCCATGAGAAGTGATCCCTCCGGCCTTGCCGTCCGGTACATTGATTCCGTAATTCATACGATACGGAGATCATATCATATGGAATCGATACCATCAGCCGATCCCGGCGCGACACCGCACCGCCGACGGCTGAACCGGACGATCAAGGAGTCACTGCGGGACCTGGGCGCCCAGCTGTCGCTGCTCAACCACAGCGTCGGCGCACGCCTCGACCTCAAGGCCACCGACCTGGAGTGCCTCGACCTCATCACCCGGTACGGCCCGCTCAGCCCGAGCGCCCTGGCCCGGCGCGCCGGGCTGCACCCCGCCACCATGACCGGCATCCTGGACCGGCTCGAACGCGGCGGCTGGATCGACCGCGGCCGCGACCCCTCCGACCGCCGCGGCGTCGTCGTCCAGGCGGCCCGCGGCCGCGGAGCGGAGGTCCTCCGCCTCTACCTCGCCGACTCGGGCATGAACACCGCGATGGACCAGATCTGCGCAGAGTATCAAGACAACGATCTCCAGCTCCTCGACGGCTTCCTGCGCCGCACAGCCGACGCCGCCCGAACCGCCGCCGAAAAGCTCACCGCAAGCTGAGCCCGCGGACCGGGACCGCCAGGTCCGCACGCACCATCCCTGGCCAGATGCCCCGGACCGACCTCGCCGGAACTGCCACCATCCCCGCGCGGACACCGGACCCGCCCCGGCCCGGCCGCACCCCCGCTTCCCGTTCACGCTCCGGGGCAGGCCTTCATGCCTCGCAGCCGCCTGGTCACCGCCATCCCGGGCGGGCAGCGCCGCCGCATGACCGTCCAACCGATGAAACCTCACACCAGGTAACGTCGAGAATGATCACTACTCTGGCGCCGTCGTTTATTAAATAGGTGATCAGGCCGGCGGCGCCGAACTCTGCGCGCCTGACGTACGGGTCGCCGGTGGGGAAGGTCCGGAGCGGGTCGTCAGGGTAATCGGTGACTTCTGCCGTCGCCTGTATGAGGCTGTCGAACGCCGGCCCGGGAAGTCCGTGCATCTGCTTTAGCGCCCGGCTGCTCAATTCGGCCCGGTAGGTCACTAACGCCGGCCCCTGACCGCGGCGACTCGCCCAGCCCAGTCAGGGATCGCCTCGGTGACCGGCACCGTCGGGGAGGTTCCAGCGCATGCGGCTGCGAGTTCCTCGTAGTAGCCCGGCTGGCTGGCTGCGACGACGGTCAGGCTCCACAAGTGCAGGAGGCGGCGCAGCTGCTCGTAGCCGGCCGGGTCGTGGGCAGCGTCCACGGCCGCGTGGTACTGGCGGAGGAACTCCGCACGCTCCCGCTCGGGGAGGTCCCGCAGGATCACTAGCGGATCGGAGGGATCCTCCGTCGGCTGCGCGGTCATGCGACGCAGTTTACGCTCCCGTGCCCTGCGTAGCATGCCTGCCGCGCCCACTACCAGCCCGGAACCTGGCAGCGACAGTCCAGATAGGCCGCGACAATCCGTCCGCCAGGACCGCGTCGCGAGCCCGCCATCCCCGCCCAAGGCGGAAACCGAAGATAATGGCGCTTCGGCTGCCGACGATGGGCCGTTCCCGGCCGGAACACAACAATACCTGGACCGCAGACGCGCGATATCCGACCGATCTGCGCGAACGCCGGCTCGATGCCGATAAAAACAAGGGCCGTCCCGACCTGGGTATTCTGTAGGCCCCGGAGCCGGTGAGACAGGATTGCTGGTCTGCTTCCTGGGGTCCGCGGGACCGTGCGGGAGACCATTGGACCTCAAATGCATGCTGGATGTGACTTAGGACTTGATCTTGATGGGCTGTTAAGCATCCGCGCATCGCAGTCACCGACCAGCCCCCGGGACTGCCCGTTCAAGCTGTGAGCCTGGCGGCCGGAAAGCGTCGCCAGGTCCGGCCATCCCGGCACGATGGGGGTCTGGCGGGATCACCGGGTGCTGCTGAGATCCTTCACGCTGAGGCCGCCAAGCTGGACGTCGAAGATGAAATGAGGGGCTGGCTCGTCGTTGCAGTAGGCGATGGTCTGTGACATCGTGCCGATCCCGACGAAGGTCGTGCGGTCGGGAATGACCGGGTGACGTCCGGTGCCGTTGTCGGCCACCTGCCACCACGCCCCCATGCCCAGCTGCGTCGGGTCGCTGGAATCGGTGATCGGGCCCCCGACCCAAGCGCGGTTACCGCTGACGGACATACATGTCACCGGGCCACTGAAGGTGGTTTCTTGTCCCGCTTGCCAGTAGTCGTAACGCCACTGGCCGCGCACGGTGCCGTCAGCGAGTTTGATTGCGTGATAGGCGAGCGGGTCCTGCTGCACGGTGACACCGAAAACGCTGGGTCCGAGCAGCACATAGGTCTGGCCGTCAACTTGCGCTGCGACGGAGCTGCCATGACCTGCCGGCGCGGCCGCCGCCGAAGCCGCGCCGCTGACAGCCATGATCGCGGCAGCGCAGAGCGCCGCCGCCCATCTCAATCTCGACATTAGGACTCCTCGGCTCGACATCTGATCTGGCGGCTCTCATAATGAGCCTCTGGCCAGCTATCGTCTTGCACAGGTCAAGCGGCGTAGTACGAAAGCAACCGCCGCCTAGCGCTGGAGGTGGTAATGGCCGCGGGACACGTCCCCGTCACCCTCGGCAGCAGCGGATCCCGCTGCGTTGACGTGGATGGTTTCCTGGTCACCTGGGTGCGGTTTCCTCCCCTGGTCAAGTTGCCGCTGCATACGCATGAGCGCGCCACGGTCGCGGTGATTCTTAACGGGTCGTTTGACGGTCTGATGCGTCATGCCAGCCATCCCTGCCCGGCATCGACTCTTCTCACCGAGCCGCCCGGCGAACTGCACGGCAACCTGTTCGAGCGGGCAGGCGCTGACGTCTTGACGGTCCAGCCGGACCCGGATCGGCGTGACCTCCTCGAACCGTTCGCCGAGATGCTCGGCGAGGTCAACCAGATGCGCGATCTAGGCGTGGCCTCGGTGGCCAACCGGGCCGCGACAGAGCTGCGCATGCCCGACAGCATCACGCCGTTCGCGGTGGAAGGGCTGGTTCTGGAATTGCTCGCCCTGGCCGCCCGGCGGCATAACACCGATGCCATCGGCGCTGAGCGCCGGTCTCCCCGCTGGCTTGGCGAGGCCAGGGCGCTGCTGCACGACCGGTACCGCGAGAATCTGCGACTCGCCGATGTGGCCGGTGCGGTCGGCGTGCATCCCGTGCACCTGGCCCGGGTCTTCCGCCTCAGGTACGGAACACCGCTCGGCACCTACGTGCGTGGGTTGCGCCTCATCTGGGCTGCCGGGCGGTTGACCGACTCCAACGACGCAATCGCGCAGATCGCCCTCGAGGCAGGCTTCTTTGACCAGAGTCACTTCACCCGGACGTTCAAACGGCACTTCGGTCTGACACCACAGGCCTACCGCCGGGCCGCCCGGCAGTAAGGCCGAAAGACACCTGCCCGCGGGGACAATCTCGATTGAGGTGTTGTGTGCGGGATCTGTGGTGTTGGCCGGATCACTGGATGCGTCACGGCGGCAGCCTGAGTCACTGGCCCTGCAGGTCCGCGTGCTGAACGCGGTCACCGCGGCAGCCGGGCGGACGGTGAGCTTCGTGTCCTTCACCGTGCCGCAGGACCAGCGCGAGGAGAGCTATTTCGCACCGCTGGCCGAGCTGGCCGCGGATCCGGGCACCGAGCTCAATTTCGCGCTCGTGCCGTATCACCCTGCGGATCAGGCGCCGGGAACCACCAACGATCAGGTGCGGCTCATCGACGCCGCCCTGGCGGACAGCCCGGGCGGCGCGCGCGACTGGGGCATCTGCACTGAATGCGGCATGGGCCGCGCGGGCCGGGAAGAGATTGCGGGACTGCTGGACCTGCACCGCGAGATCGTCGGTGCTGGCTAAGCGTTCGCGCACCCGGGCCGCGGTCATTTGCTGCCAGCGCCAACGTGTGCTCCCGGCTAGCGCGCCTGCCGGATCCCTGCTAGCGGCAATGCGCTGCGCGGGCCCCGCCGCCATGCTGGAGCCGATGGTCTGGGTCCTCGCCGACGGCGGGGCGGCCGCAGCAGGAAAGGAACCGTTATGGCAGGGGCGAACGGCAGCGATGCCCACGCGGCGGTGGCGGTGATCGGCACCGGGATCATGGGGTCAGCGATGACGCGCAACCTGGTTGCCGCAGGCCTGAACACGCGGGTGTGGGACAAGTCGCCGTCGGCGACCGCTCCGCTGGCCGATGCGGGTGCGGTGGTCGCGTCGTCAGCGCGAAATGCGGTCCGGGGCGCGGGCGTGGTGATCACGATGCTGCCCACCGCCGATGTCGTTGATTCGGTGATTTTCGACGGCGGTGTGGCCGACGCGTTCGCCGACGGATGTGTATGGGCGCAGATGGGCACGATCGGCGTTGAGGCGACCCTGGGCATCAGGGACCGGCTGGCCGTGGACCGGCCCGGCGCCATGTTCGTGGATGCCCCGGTGTCGGGCAGCAAGGGACCGGCCGAACAGGGTCAGCTACTGATCCTGGCGTCGGGCCCCGCCGTGGCGGCTGAGGCGCTGCGCCCGGTGTTCGGCGTCATCGGCCGCAAGACCGTGTGGCTGGGTAAGGCCGGCCAGGGCAGCCAGGTGAAGCTGGTCGTCAACGCCTACCTGTCCATTCTCGTCGAGGGCGTGGCCGAGACCATGGAGCTTGCTGATCGTCTGGGTATTGGCCACCGGCAGCTCGCCGAGGTCATCGAGGGCGGCCCGCTTGACGCGCCGATCGCCGACGCCAAGTTCCACAAGATGGATCGGCGCGACTTCGCGGCGGAGTTCCCGCTCGAGTGGGCGCTGAAGGACGTGGATCTTGCGATCGGCGCCGCGGGTGGCGATGCGCCGCCGATGCTGGCCGCGCTCTCTGCCCAGTGGCATAACGCCGTGGCCGCCGGGCACGGCCGCCAGGACATCAGCGCCGCGCGCCTGGCCCTGGCCAGTCCGAGCCGCCCACGCTAGAAAACTCACGCGCCGCCGACCGAGCCAAAGGGAAAGCCGCGATGAGCAGCATGACGTCGGCTAAACAGCCGACGGCGGGCTCGCGGCAGCCGTTAGGGACATTGATGCCGAACGGCTGCCGCGTCGCGCCATGGACTTGACGGTGACGTCTCGACGGGCTTCGAGCCTCTCACAGCCCTCCCAGCCGGGCATGCAATGGGTGCGGTGGCGAGCTCCGCGCGCGTCGTGATCGCCGCGTACTGACCCTGCGGATGCTCGCCCAGATGAGTCTCCACCGCGCTTGCCGAGGCGCTGTTACCTTCGCCGCGGAAACCTCGATCTCCGCCAGCTCGCCATGGAGCTTCCGGACCTCGTGCTCTCCCCAGATCGGCGAACTGAATCGGTGATGCGTGATCGCCGTCACCATGAGGAATCGGGCCTGAGCTGCGTCGAAGCCCTGGTAGATCCAGTCGGTGTGCTCCATGTCGGCCTCCAGGTCAGCCAGGAATGCTTATAGGCGAGTGCGGCTCACCGGGCGGTGCTGCCGGTCATCATCGCCCGCGGGAAGGTCGAGGTCGCGTTCGATGTCTTGCAGGCTGTGCAGCGTCGTCGTGGAGTCCCACCGTGACCCGGGGCTGGCCCTCAGCCACGGTGGGGGTTCATGGGCGCCGTCTATCACCCACGATCGCCCAGCAGCATGGCTGCGTCTTCACGGCAGACGGCCAATCCCACTACCGGCTAGCAGGAATTCGGGCACTGAAGCCAGCATGGGCCTCCCGCAGGCGGTTCCGTGCAACCTTGCCGGTTGGGCCCAGCGGTAGCTCCCGGACCAGGCAGAACGCGCTTGGCCGCTTAGGGCGGGGCAATGCCGCTTCGCACGTCGCACGCAACGCGTCCTCCATCTCGCGCCACCGCCCCGGCCCGGCCGGAACAACATAGGCGACCGGGCGCTCTCCTAGCACCTCATCATGAGCCCCGACCACCGCGGCGGACCGGACGCCGGGCTGGGTGAGCAGGAAGTCCTCGATTTCCCTCGGGTAGATCTTCTCGCCCCCGCGGTTGATCACGTCATCGGACCGGCCGGCCAGGAACAGGTAACCGTCCTGGTCGAGGTGGCCGAGGTCGCCGGTGTCGAGCCAGCCCTCGGGGTCGATGGCGCCGGCCGGGCCGCTCTGCGCGTATTCCCTGATGACGCCCCGGCCCCGGATCTGCACCCGGCCCACCGTGAGGGCCTGGCAGGGCACGTACTGCCCGGCGCCTAGCTGGGCTACCCGGACCTCGGTGCCGACCGGCAGACCCACCGAGCCGGCCTTGCGCGGGCCGTCCAGCGGGTTGGAGGTGATCATGCTGGCCGCCTCCGTCATCCCGTAGGTCTCGATGACGGGAAGGCCGGACGCCTCCTCGAACCGCCCGAGCGCGGACGGCGGCAGCGGAGCGGAGGCCGAACGGACGAAGCGGACGCGTCCGGCGGGCGGGACCGCGGGAGGGTCCATGGCCAGCACGGCGATGATCGCGGGAACCGCGTTGATCCACGTGATCCGCCGCTCTTCGATCAGCGCCCAGAATCCCCGGCGGCTGAACTTGCGGTCCAGCACCAGGCACGCACCCGCGGCGAGAGTGGCGAGCAATCCGACCACCTCGGCGTTGACGTGGAACAGCGGGAGACAGCAGTAGCCGCGGTCCGCCGGGGTCAGCCGGTGATGGCCGGCCACGCCGGCGGCGACATGGCACAGCTGATCCTCGCGCAGCAAGATGCCCTTGGGCACTCCGGTGGTTCCGCTCGTGCACAGGAAGATCCCGCCGGCCCGGGACAGGCCGGCCGGCACGATCGCCCGCTCGGCGGCCGGGGCGGCGGGGTCCAGCGGGACTACCACCCGGCCGGCGCCGAGGATGCTGACCAGGGCGGTGGCGTAGCTGAGCGGGTCCGGCAGGCGGACGGCTACGTGTCCCCCGGGCGGTATCCCGGCGCGGTCCAGGCAGTCTGCCCAGACCCGGGTGGAGCGCCGCAGCCCGGCATAGGTCAACCTCCCGGTTCCCGCGGCGTCCTCAAGGTATGGCGCGCCGCCCTGGCGTGCCGCAGCCTGTTCGATCCATTCCGCTATCACTGTCGCGCTCCGTTCTGGTCGCTAGTGACGCCCGCCAAAGTGGCGGGTTCCGGGTCAGGGAAGTCCGGGGAGCCCGCCGTGGCGGCCTGGCCGGTGGGGTCCTGGTCTTTGAGGGCCTGCTGCGACGAGGCCCGTTCGGGATAAATCTGCTCGGCGGCCCGGTGCCGCGGTATCAGCGTTGACCACGGCTGCTGCCTGCGCCCGGTGAGCGGGACCGCCAGCGGTGTCCTGGCCAGCACGCTGGTCAGCGTGATGCCGCAGGCGAAGACGATCGCCACGGTCAGCAGGCAGAGCAGGGGCCAGGGCACCCTCGAGCTGAGCCGCCCCCAGCCGAGCCAGGCCAGCGCGGTGATGAACAGCATCTGCGATAGGTAGATGCCGTAGGCGTTATCCGAGCCCGAACGCACCACGGCTTTCGTCCGGCGTGATCGCCAGGGCCGCACCAGGGCGACGCCGGCCAGGTACCCGCACGTGATCGCGCCGACGTTGAACGGGATGACGCTCGGCTGGAACGGGTCATCGCCCGATCCCAGCACGGTCACCCCGTGCTCAGCCAGGAAGTAGATACTCTCGGCGGCCAGGGCCGCGACCACCGTCAGCGCTACTATCAGCCGCGCATGCCCGCACACCCATGCGTGCACCTCTTTGAGGTGAAAGGCGACGACACCGCCGCCGATCAGGTAGAGCAGGTAGCTGAGCGCGTCCTGCTGACCGTAGGTGCGCATCAGCGGCGGCAGGATCTGCATGTTCATCAGGATCTCGATCGTCACCTGGGCCAGCGCGGCGGCGGCGATGACGAGGCCGTGGTGCCCCTTGGTCCGCCGCAGCAGCATCAGCACGAGCGGGAACACCAGATAGAACTGCATGATCACGAGCAGGAAGTACAGCTGGTAGTACCCGGTGTAGGCCATGGCGGCGAGGTGCTTGAGCGCCACGGTCAGGCTGGCGTAGTGCGATGTCGGCAGCAGGTACAGGAAGTAGATGACCGTCCAGCACAGGTAGGGAATAACGACCGCGAGGAACCGGCGCCAGTAAAAGTGCCGCAGCCCGGCCCGGCCCAGGTCGGCATAGGCGTACGTCAGCATGCACGCGGAGATGAAGAAGAACCCTTCGCGTGACACGTGCAGCAGCAGCAGCGCGGCGCCCGAGCCCACGCTGGCCGCCGCCGGCGCGAAATACAGGATCGAGTGCGTGCTGATGACGCCCGCCTGCTTGATCGGGCGCATGGCGTCGACCTGGCCGAGGCGGCGACCCGCCATCAGTACATCATCCGCGGATCACGGTAATGCTTGAACTCCAGGAGATTGCCGGACGGGTCGAGCAGCACGAAGGTGCGATGCTCCTCCGCCATGGCCTCGAACCGGGTCGAGACGTCATGGAAGAACGGGATCTTGCGGATGACCGCGCATTTATGCAACGCCTCGAAGTCCGCCGCCTCGCGGAACGTGACGCCGAAGTGCCGTGGGTAAAGACTGGGCGGTTTCTGTTTGGGGACCGCGGTATCGGTGAGGTGGCAGACCAGCTGATCGCCGAAGAAATCCAGCGTTATCCGGTCCGGATAACGGCGGGCGAGCTTGCAGCCGAGCCTGCTCACGTAGAAGTGCTGGGCCGCATCGAGGTCGTGCACGGGAATGGCCAGGTGAAAAACATCACCGGTGGTCCGCATCGGTTCCTCTCACTCAAACGCGGTCAGCGTGTCGGCCCGCAGCCCGAGGCGCAGGGTCTCCAGTGCGATGACTGAATGCACCGGGACGTTGCCGAGATTGGTGTCCGGCCCGATCCTGGTGATGAAATACGTCTGCAGGGAGGTGGTGGGTGCCTCGAAGAGCAGGCTTTCCTGGCTGATTCCCGACGCCAGTACGTCCTCGATCAACTCGGACCGAAGCGCGCCGTCCGGCCGGCAGATGCCGGACTTCCCGCTCTCCCTGGCCTCCAGGGTGACCAGCGACGCCCCGGCCCCGAGGTCCTCGCTGATGTACTCGATCCACATGCTCGGCGGTAGCTGCTCAGAGCGGACCGGATCCTTGAACCCCACCTCCGATACGACGGTGAAGTCATCGGCGAGCTTGCGTATATAGCTCGCCTTTTCCGAGTTGGACATCGAGATCGTCCCGTTCGATACCTCGACGTGCCGGCAGGAGTGCAGCTGGCAGAACCTCCTGAAATCGTCGAACCGGCCTTGCAGCACGTATTTCTCGAAGAGCGTCCCGCCGAAGTAGAACCCGATGTCTGTGGTGCTCAGGACCTTGATCTTCGCGCGCAGGTCGCTGCTGACCACCGCGGTACCCCAGCCGAACTTGACAAAATCGATGTACTCTGCCGCGGATGACACCAGGTCGGTGAAATACCACAGCGGGATCCCGCCGTCGATGACCATCGTGAGTCCGGTGTCGCGGGGCTTTTCGGCCCGGCGTGGCAGGTGCAGTGCGGTCTGATTCATCGGTTTTCCCCTTCTGCTGGATTCATGACGTGATCAAAGGCTGCGGCCCGATTGTGAAAGACTGCTGAAAATTGGCCGGCCTGCAGGAACCTTGCAGGAACTTCTCAGCCTGGACTGATTCGATAAGACATGAATTCCGAACGTGCGGCTGTCTCGCTGGGTCCCGCATCAAGCGGGGAACGGCTGCTGGTCGTGGACGACGATCCCGACGTCCGGGACTCTCTTGAGCGGGCGCTGCGCTGCGCCGGGTACGCGGTGACCACGGCCGTGCACGGCGCGGACGCACTGGATTCGGCGGCGCGATCACCGGTGGACTTGATCGTCCTGGATGTCCTGATGCCCATGGTGGATGGGTTCGACGCGTGCCGGAGGCTCCGCGAAAGAGGCGACGCGACCCCGATTCTCCTCCTCACCGCCCGGGACGCCATCGACGACCGGGTGACCGGGCTGGAGGCGGGCGCGGACGACTACCTGGTCAAGCCGTTCGCCCTGCGCGAGCTGATGGCCAGGGTCCGGGCCCTGCTGCGGCGGTCCCAGTCACGTCGCGACGTGCTCGGCTACGCCGACCTGACCCTCGACGTCACGACCAGGACGGTGGCCCGCGGCGGCCAGGTGATCACGCTGACCAGGATCGAGTTCGGCCTCCTCGAACTGCTGCTGCGCAACGCCGAGCAGGTGCTCAGCTACGACGTGATCCTGGAGCGGGTATGGGGCTACGGCGAGGCTCCCGCCTCCAATGCCCTCCAGGTCTTCGTGGGCTTCCTGCGGCGCAAGCTCGAGGACGGCGGGCGCCAGCGGCTCGTGCACAACGTGCGCGGCGTCGGCTACGTCATCCGGGCGGCTCCATGACCAGGCCATACTGGCGCTGGCCGCGGGGCCCGCTCATGCTGCGGACCCGGTTCACCTTCGCCGTGGCAGGAGCGGTCGCCGCGGTCACGTTGGTGATCACCGCCGTGGCCTTCATGGTGGTCCGCTCTGACCTGCAGAATCAGGTCAGGCAGGAGCTGAGGGCGCAGGGCGCCACCGTGCACCGGCTGGCCCAGCGCTACCACGGGCACATCCCGGCCGGATGGGTTCCGCCGCATTCGAGCCGGTTCGGTGCGTCCAGTCCGTACACGCAGGTGGTGACCGCCCACGGTGCCATCTGGGCAGCAGCGGGAACCCCCGGGCTGCTGCCGGCGGACGCCGCCGCGATTCAGGTCGCCGCCGGGCAGCGCGGCTCTTACTACAGCGAAACCACGCTGGACGGAGTCCGCGCCATGGTACTCACCACGCCGCTCGCGCCCGGCCTGGCCTTGCAGGTGGCCGCGCCGCTCAACACGGTGGATACAGAGGTGGCCAGCGTCGGGGAGACCCTGGCCATGCTGAGCGCCACCGGAATCGCCCTGGCGGCGCTGGCCGGCTGGGGCGTGGCGCGGGCCGGCCTGGCGCCGGTAGGCCGCCTGGCCGCCGTCGCGGAGCAGGTGACCGCGACGGGGAACCCAGCCAGCCGGGTCGAGGTCGATCGCGCTGACGAACTCGGGCGGCTGGCTACATCATTCAATACGATGCTTCACGCGCTGCAGCGGTCGCTGGCCGCCCAGCGGCAGCTGGTCAGTGACGCCAGCCACGAGCTGCGTACTCCGCTGACGAGCCTGCGCATCAACGTCGAGCTGCTGGCCGGTGATGCCGGCCTGTCCGAGTCAGAACGCCAGGAGGTGCTGGACCGGGTCGTCGCCCAGGTCGCGGAGCTCGGCCAGCTCGTGGCCAACGTCACCGAGCTAGCCCGGGGCGAGTCGGTAACCAGCGCGCTCGGCGACGTCAGGCTCGATGAGGTGGTGGCAGCAGGCCTGGAGGGCGCCCGGCGGGACTGGCCGCAGACCCCCTTCACGGCCGATCTCGAGCCGTGCGTAGTGGCCGGCAGCGCCGAACGGCTGCAGATGGCCGTGCGTAACCTGCTGGACAACGCGGCCAAGTTCGGCCCCCCGGGCGCCCCGGTGAAGGTACGGCTGCTCGCCGGCGAGCTCACCGTGCGCGACCGCGGGCCTGGTATCGCGCCCGCCGACCTGCCACATGTCTTCGACCGCTTCTACCGGGCGCCGTCGGCCCGGGGAGTGCCCGGCTCGGGCCTCGGCCTCTCCATCGTCCGCCAGGTGGCGGTAAGCCACGGCGGGACGGTCCAGGCCGAGTCCGCGCCCGGCCGGGGAACCCTGATCCGGCTCCGCCTGCCGTGCAGGACGGCGCCGTTACCGCGGCACTGCCCCAGAGTCGCAGATAAATGCGCCCGCCGCCGCAACGCGCTGCCGTGGCGCGGGAAGTACGCCGTGCTCGCGCAGGATCCCCGCCACCGTGCGGGCGATCCATGCGCTGCCGTGTGCCGTGGGGTGCAGTCCGTCATGCGAGCGCGGGAACGTCCATCCGGCCGCCAGCGGATCCATGATGATCACGTTGGGGTCCGCGGCCCGGCCGGCCGTCACGATCGCATGGTCGGTCCGGTAGGCGGCTGAGCGTGAGCGTCCGGCGAAGACGGTGAGGAGCGCGATGCGCGCCCGCGGCGCCTCAGCGTGGATCAAGGCAATGGCCTGCTCTACCCGCCGCTGCTCAAGCCGCAGCGGGACCCCGATATCGTTATGGCCGGCCTGCACGATGACAAGCGCGGGCGCTAGTGCGCGAAGGTCAACCCGCGCGATCTCGGCGGCGACCGGCCCCTGGCGGTCGGCGCCGGCTCGCACGTAGCCCGCACCCGGGACCCCGTATATGACGGCGTCCCAGTGGAGCATGCGGGCCAGGAGGACGGCCCATGACTTGCCCGGATTACCGGGCCCGACCCCGGCGGTGAACGAGGCGCCGACGACCGCGAGTGCGGGCACGCGGTACCCGTCGTGGCGCTGCGCGCGCTCGAGCTTCTGCTCGCAGGCGGCCACGGGCCCGGCGACGTGCCCGCGGGGATGCCCTGATCCTCGTGCCGGCCCGGGAAGGCGGAGGGCCAGGGAATAGGTGGATCCGGGACGCGGCGTAGCCCAGGGTGCCCGGACCGCTCCGTGCGCCGAGGTAGCCGGGAGCAGCGCGAGACAGCCGACTGCGGCGGCAGCGATCACTATGGAATATCGCCGGAGCACGGCCCAGTCTCGGCTCTGCCAGAGATCGTGTCAAACGAACCTTCGGCCGGCAGCTCGGATAGGGCCGGCCGTGGTCATGGCCACGAGCCCGTCTCCGCCTGCGCGGAAAGGCTGGATCACCAGCAATAGTTGCAGCTAGCCGGAAGCGGGCCAGTTCGGCTGGCGGGGGCTCTGAATGGCCGCTGGCAGCGATGACAGCTGCACGGCTCGTACGCAATGGTTGATGTGTCACAGGAACTTAAGCCGAGGGGCGAGAGAAAGCGGTCCGCGCGGTATATGCGGGGGCTATTCCGCGTCTTGGTCACGCCGCATCGGCGTCCCGGAGCAAGGAGGAAAGCGTAGGGCGGACGTTGTCATGGGCCAAGGTTGCTGGCTCGGAATGGGCAGCAACCAGCCGGAAATGATCGGGACGTTCCCTTCGCTGTTCCGCGCGGTTTGGTGTCGGCGCGGGGATAGACCGTCACATCCATAAGGGCCTTCAGCGTTTTCTCATGACCAGCGATGAGGCCTCGCTGCGCCGCCTGCGGGTGGAGCGGGTCGACCTGTACCAGATGCACGGGCCGGCCGATGACGGCACCGCCGTGGAGGACTACTGGCAGACCTTCCTCGACCTGAAGCGCGAGGGCAAGGTCCGGGCTGTGGGGCTCTCGAATCACGACATCTGCCAGCTGGAGGCGGCTGAGGGCATCGGGAACGTGGATGCCGTGCAGCCGCCGTTCAACTTGATCCACCGCGACGCGGCCGATGATGTGCTGCTGTGGGCCCGCGAGCACGAGGCCGGGGTGATCGTCTACAGCCCGATGGCCTCGGGCCTGCTGTCCGGGGCCTTCACCGCCGCCCGCGCGGCCAGCCTGGAGCCGGGTGACTGGCGGGCCGGCCACCCCGACTTCGCCGGGCCGGCTCTTTCGGCCAACCTGGCCCTGGCCGGGGCCCTGCGCCCGGTCGCCGAGCGCTACGGCGTGACGCCAGCCGCCGTGGCCATCGCCTGGACGCTGTCCTTCGCCGGGGTGACCGGGGCGATCGTGGGTGCCCGGCGGCCTCGGCAGGTCGACGGCTGGCTGCCCGCCGCGACCCTGGAACTGAAGGAAGACGACCTGGCCGACATCGCCGCCGCCGTCCACGCCACCGGGGCCGGCACCGGACTCCCGGCCGCTACCTAACGCGAGGCTGGCATGAGGCTGGCGTGAGGGTGCTGCTGCGACGCTGGGCTCATGGCAACGCATCAGTCCCGGCCTTGGTAGCGCGACCGGCACCAGGAGGCCGGGTCACCGCTCGCCTGCCCAGCCTGGAGGATCCCGATCGCATGCGAACCCTCGCCGAACGAGCCGCGGCGGAACTCGCCGACGCGCCGGCCGACGAGGTAATCCGCTGGGCGGTAGACACGTTCGGTGACCGGATCTGTGTCACCTCGTCGATGACCGACTCGGTCATCATCCACCTGGCCTCGGCCGTCCAGCCCGGCATCGACGTCGTGTTCCTCGACACTGGCTTCCACTTCGCCGAGACGGTCGGCACCAGGGACGCTGTCGAGGCCGTGTACCCGATCCGCCTGGTCAACGTAGCCCCGTCACGCACCATCGCCAAGCAAGATGCCGAGCTCGGGCCGAGGCTGTACGAGCGCGATCCCGACCTGTGCTGCTACCTGCGTAAGGTCGAGCCGCTCGAGCGGGCGCTGGCGAACTACGACGCCTAGATCACCGGCCTGCGCCGGGATGAGACGTCCGAGCGCCGCAACTCGCAGGTGGTGGAGTGGGATGACCGGCGTGAGATGGTCAAGGTGAACCCGATCGCCGGGTGGACGCGGAAGCAGGTGGACGACTTCATCACCGGACAGGGCGTGCTGGTGAACCCGCTCGTCTACGACGGCTACCCCTCGATCGGCTGCGCGACCTGCACGATACGCGTCGAGCCGGGCGCGGACCCGCGCAGCGGACGCTGGGCGGGGACCGGCAAGACCGAATGCGGTATCCATGCCTAAGGCACTGGTGCCGGTAGCGCACGGCAGCACCGATCCAGATGCCGCGGCCACGGCCACGGCCACCGGGCTACTCGGCAAGGTACGTAGTCGCGCCCGGTGGGGTTCGGCTGCCGCTGTGGTGTCTGCGCTGCGGAGGTCTGGCCGGGGAGTGGGCCGTCTCGTGGCGCGCTGGTCCTGGCGGGGGGTTTTGGTCGGGCTGGCTGGGGGCGGGGATGGTATCTGGCTGGGGCCGACGGGCCCGGTGCCGGGTGAGGTCCGGGGTGGCTGGGTGGCCGGGCCGCTGCTGGCGGTGGCCGCGGCTGCGTTCGCAGCGCGCAGTACGCGACCGGCCGTCCGGTCGCGTCGGTGGCCTGGCTGGCGATCGCCCCGCTGCTGGGCTCGCTGGCGTTGCGCCCGCGGCGGACGGCGCTGCTGGCGGGCTGGACGGTGCTGCTCGGGCTGGGGCTTGCCCTCCAGGCCAGCGGCCCGGCCGGGCGGCTGGCCTCGAACCTGACCGTGCTGGCGCTACTGGCCGGGTTCGCGGTGGCCAACTCGGTGCTGCGGTCTGCGGCGCAGCGGCGACTCGGCCAGGCCCGCGCGGTGGCCCGGGTCGCGCAAAGCGCGCTGCTGCGCGAGGTCCCCAAGTCGGTGGCCGCGGCCCGGCTGGCGTCCCGCTACCTGTCAGCCTCCGCCGAGGCGCAGGTGGGCGGCGACCTGATCGAGGTGATCGCCGACGGCGCCAACCCGCGTTGGCTGATCGGCGACACCCGGGGCAAGGGGCTGCCCGCCGTCCGGCTGGCCAGCATCGCCGCGACCAGCTTCCGGGACGCCTGCGCCCAGCCCGGCTTGCCGCTGGCCGAGCTCACCCTCACCGACCCCAGCCCTCTCCAGCCCGCCACGCCAGGCCAGCGGACCGCCGTAAGCGTGCCGTCAGGGTCAGCATGACCACGCTCACCTTGATCACGCAGGCCGCCAGCCGCAGCAAACACCCCCGCTGTTCTCCCCCGTCAGCGAGCCCAGGTCCTCACCGCTACCTGCTAGTGTCCCGCGTCGCACGGATCGACTCCGCCTGATCCAACTCTCGGCCGGAACCATCGTGTCGACGTCATCAGCGCAACATATTGCCATTTCCTGAATTAATATTCGACCACATCTTTTTCCGGAAGGTAAAGGCGGTCGAGCCCCGCTCGTCGCGATGACTCAGCCATACTTCAGTTCACGCTCTGACAACCGAAAGCGAGCCTCCAGCCAGGACTGGACCTGTGCTAAGCCTGCCGAGGCATTGTTCCTGTTGAAGGAACAGCAGGCCGACGGCCTGCACAAGGAGGCAGATTACGATGATGTGGTACTGGGGGCTCGGCATCCTGACGACGGCCATTTTCTGGGGCCTGATCATCTGGGCTATCGCCGCCCTCTGGGGCTGGGCGCGCCGCGGCCGGCAGGGCCCCGCAGGCCAGCGGAATGCCGCGGGTCCCCGGGGCGGCGGCGTGGGTCCCTGGGGCGGCCCAGATCCGAGGCGCGACGACGACCCGGAACGGACCCTCGCCCGGCGTTTCGCGGCCGGCGAGATCGACGAAGACGAGTACCATCGGCGCCTGGAGGCCCTGCACTCGCAGCGGTACGCCGACACCGCATACCGCGACTGACATCCCGCTTCGATCCACGCGGCCATGCCGGGCTCGGGCTATCGGTCCGGCATGGTCGCGACGCCGCCCTCCCGGCGCGTCCCGCTGACGATCACAAAGACTTACGCGCGGGCACATGCGAACCGCAGCAGCCTCTCGTACTAGACGCGGTGAGATTTCCGGTCAGGCTCGCCGTGGCGCGCGTTCATAGCGCGGCACGGCGAGCTGGCTCGCTTCCTGGGAATTCAGCGGTTCGCGTCACCATCACGGCTGCCTTACTCCCGCCGGACGGGCGCCGCACCGACCCGGCTGCGGGCCCTGCCCGCAGCCAGGGTGGCGGTCTTCCCCGACTGCGCAGCAGTCTGGTTCTGTGCCGCCCGGGCAAGGCCCGGGGTCATCCAGGTGAGCATCGACGGGACCTGCGCCCGCCACGTCGTCATGGTGTGCCCGCCCCCGGCGGTGAGCGTCAGCGGCGCATCCGCCTGCCGAAGTCGCAGCTTCTGCCAGAAGACCTCGGCATTAGCCACGTCCTGCCTGTCGTCCGCCCCCGCGCCCAGCCAGAACTGGGGGATGACCACGCGGGCGGGCAGCTTGCCGATCTCCTCCAGCGGGGTGTTCTCCTCCTGCAGCCTGCGGTTGCCGCCGAACGGGCTGACCAGGCGGCTCGGTGCTGCCAGCTGGTTGTCGAACGGCTTGAAGTAGCCGCTGAGCACCCCGGCGAACCCGTAGCGGTGCGGGTAGCGCAAGGCCATGTTGGCAGCGCAGAATCCGCCCTCGGAGTAGCCGGCCACGCCCCAGGCCAAGCCCGGCCGCTGCACCCGCAGGATGCGCGCGACCTGCGTCGGCAGGTCCACCGCCAGATACGTCAGGTCCTGCGGGCCGCCCACCTGGTTGAGGCACTGCAGGGAGATCCTCGCGTCACCGTTCGCGTCCGGCATGACCACAACGGCGGGCTGAGCGAGTTTCTCCTGCAGCAGGTGGTCGAAGGTATCCGTCACGCCCACGACGGTGACCCAGTCCGCCGGCTCGCCGGGCTGGCCGTGGATGAGCTCGATCACGGGAAACCGGTAAGCCTGGTAGGCCGGCTGAAAGTACTGCGGCGGCAGATAGACATACACCACTCTGGTGATGCGGCTGCGCTGGCCGGTCACCATCAGCCGCAGCAGGTATCCCTGCTGCTGCGCCAGCCTAAGGTAGATATGGCTCCCGTCGAGCGTGCCGGACCGCGAGTCGGAGGTGAGCTTGATGTCCGGCAGCTGGGACGCCGCTTTGACGCCCTGGCTGGTCAGGTCCGCCATCACCGCGCCCCAGGTCTGGTAGTAGCCGTAGTACTTGTTGACGGCCAGCACCCCGAACAGCATCGCGGGCACGAAGGCCAGGCACGCGGCAAGGATACGGAAGGCTGCGTGACGGGCGGCTAGCATCGGCCACATCAGCCCGCCGAATACCACCACCAGCAAGACGAATAGCGCCGTGCTCTGGGGTTCTAGCATTCTGGCCTCCAGATCCCCCGGAAAACCTCATGCCCTGGCGCTCCTGGTGGCTTTCGCAATCAGGCGCGTGCCTGGACAATCGATCACGGCTGTCAGCGCAGCTCACCTGCGGGACGGCCCGCTGCCCCGGGGTCGTCGTTGAACAAACAGCAGGGACGTCCCCGTGTCCCCGCACTGGGCCCATGGTTGACGGGTCCTACACGTACGGAGGCCTCACGGCTCCCTGTGATACGCCGGGTAGCAGATCGCGGAAAAGAGCACCCGGGATGTCCTGGCGTAGCCGGTCGCGCTTGGGGGTGCTGTTGTCCCCGTGATCATTTCCCCTGGCCGCGTCGGCGCTCGCGGTGGGCGCGCAGGTTGATCGCGTTGCCGCAGATGCGGACGGAGTGCCAGACGCCGCTGGCGTTACGCGAGCGGTCGTAGAAGGCGACCCGGCACGGGGGGTTGCGGCAGGTCTTGAGGCGGCGGCTGGTGCCGGCCTGCTGGCCCTCGAAGAGCGCCGCGAGGACCAGCATGACCAGCGCCTGTTGGCCGGTCTCCTGCGGTTGGAGGCGGACGGATCCGTCCGGTCCAAGCTGGAGCGCGGCAGCGCCGGTATGCAGCACCGCCGCAACGGGCCCGGTTTCCGGCCCGGCATCGTGCGCTTGGGTGGTCACCTCGCGCAGGTCCTCGCGGAAGGCCCGCAGCTCCGCCAGATCGCCAGCGTCCAATACCACCCCGGGGACGGGCAACCCGGTGGCCGCGGACCACTCCGCGGTGGCATCACTCACCCATGTTCGGGCGCTCGCCAGGTCCGCAAGAAGGTCAAGCTCGCGTGCCGCCGAGGCGGTGTTGAGCAGATCCTGGACCAGCGCCAGAGCACCTGGCGCGGGGGCCAGACCGTAGCGCCTTGTCGCGGACCACGGCATATGGACATCACCTCTTGGGTCATAGGACATGCCAGGCGCGCGGGTCACTCGCCCAGCAGCCCCAGTGCTCCGTACCAGACCGGGCCCGGGTTGAGCCGGTCCGGGTAAAGCTCGATCATCTGGTCGAAGAACTCCCGGGCAGTGGGCTTCTCGTCGAGAAGCCGGATCACGTCCTGCAGATACCGCCGGGTTTCGTCCAGGACAGCCGGATCATCGGGCCGGTCCTTGTTCTTGTGGCCTGCGACGACGGCGCGCGGGTGGAGGTCGGCGACCCGGTCCAGGGCCCGCAGCCATTCCTGCAGGCCGCCGTCGCCGCCTTCGAGGATGTACTGGTGCACGCCGTTGTAGGCGACGTCACCGGCGGCGACCAGGCCAATGGAGGGCACGTGCAGCACCGAGGTCTTGTCGGTGTCGGTGTGCCCGGTCTCGACGGCCACGACCAGGTTGCCCTCCAGCAGGAATCCCCCTGCGGGAACCGGTTGGGCTAGCACCGGGGTCTCGGGGATGAGGCCGGGGAAGATCCGGTCCCACAACTGCTCGCGCCCCTGGCCCGCCTGCTGATGCATAACCTCGATCGTGCCCTCGGTGGCGTAGACCGTCACGCCGGGGAAGCGGTTGACCAGTTCCCCGGTGCCGAACCAGTGGTCGCCGTGCCCGTGGGTGGCATAGATGTAGGCCAGGTGCCGGCCGGACCGCTCGACCCAGTCACCGACCGCCCGGGTCTGGGTGCGGGTGAAGGGCGGGTCGACCAGGAGGGCGTCGTGCGCCCCGAAGATCAGCGTCGACGACAGCGGCGACCACACCAGCGGGGCGCCGTCCGGCATCCGCTGGTCGCCGGCTCTGGGGGGCCCGTCCGAGACGAAGACGTCATACGACAGGTGGGCAGGCAGTGTGGTCGACATGGGGTGCCTCCTCGCAGGCTTCTCAGGATCAGCCGGGGAACGATGTGCATCTCAGGCCCGGACCTTCGTGGACCCGACGAAAGAACCGTAGCATGTTTGCCTATGTCGAGTCCAATGGGGCGCGGCGCGGCGGCGGTGAGGTAGCGGAACTGGTGCCCTGCCTGCAGGGTGGCCGGGCAGCCGCACGTACCCGGATGTGTGTATCAGGATCAATCCTTCAGCCTCTTGTCAAGGTGACAGAGGGAAGCCGATCCCCGTGTCAGGTCGTCATCCGCCTGCGTCGCATGCCGGTTAAAACACCCCGAAGGATGGGAGCCAGCGGTGGAAACTGAACGACATACCGCGCGCTCGACGCCTATCCCGCAGTTGCTGGGAGCCGTTAGAAATAGAATAATGAATCCCTTTCGCTTCGGCCTGTACCTGGTCCTCGCTAGTACGCCGTTGCTAGCGATATCGGGTGAGGTCTTTGGCGTCGTCTCACTGCGCACCGTCAGCAACTTGTTCCTTTTCCCATTGCTCGGAATCCTCGCTATCCTAGTGGTGTTCAAGCCGGATGGCATGGACCGGACAGCTTTCGCCGGCTTCGCCTGGGGCCTAGTGGCGTGCGCCGGGTATGATCTCTTCCGGCTGCCCAATGTCTATGTTTTCCACCTGTGGGGAGACTTCTTCGGCAGAATAGGCGGGTGGGCAACGGGCACGACTTCGAACTATCTCGCTGGTTACCTTTGGCGGTATCTCGGCGACGGGGCCGGCATCGGAGTAGTCGTTTTTATCCAGGCTGCCATCATCGGAGTCTCCTCGTGGCCGAGGCGGTATGTCGTCGGGTTCACGGTCGCTTTCGCCGTCTTTCCCGTATGGGCAGGTCTCGTGCTCACAGACGGACTCGCACCGGCTGGGCGAGCATTGTTCCCGCTCAACGCGACGACGCTTGTATTGAGCCTCGCCGGCCACCTGATCTTCGGAGCGATCCTGGGTTACGGGCTATGGGTATCACAAGATCGTACTATGCAAGGTCTGTCGCCTCGCGCTTCTGCGTCGAGGCGGGTGAGCGTGCCGTGCCGCTTTTACGGCGACACCGTGATGTGAATCACCGGCTTGTCCTCGATCTCGCCGCCCAAGATCTTGATTGCCCGGGCCCACCTGGATCAGTTTGCATTTGGATATTCTCTACGGCAAGAATCTGTTCCGGATCACCGACTAGCGGATGCGGCACCTGCGGGCACCTCGTCCGGCGGCGTCCTCCAGACCGGTCACGTCGCACCGCCTAGATCAGCCAGCCGGCGACCCCGGCCGATGGCAATACGCTGAGTGATAGGGAAGGTCAAGGTGAACATACGCTGGGGCCGATCTGCGCGCTGGCCCGGTCGGTAGCCATGGGTGGACGCGCGGTCCCGCCGGTTCGCCCGTCACGGCCCTGACCTGGAGGACCATCATGACCGGCAGCGCCCGGGCACGACCGCCGATGCCGCAGATCATGCGGACTGCCACCCGGCTCAGGCCTGTGCCGCTGGTTCCGGAGATCCGGCTGTATCAAGGCGTTGATCCGGTCAGCTTGTGGCAGCGCACCGAGCTGGCGGCCGGGCGGACCGGCCTGGATCCGCCGTTCTGGGCGTTCGCCTGGGCGGGCGGGCAGGCGCTGGCCCGCTACCTGCTGGACCATCCCGAAGCTGTCCGGGGCCGGCACGCGATCGATGTTGCCTCCGGCTCGGGGCTGGTGGCTATTGCGGCGGCCAAGGCCGGCGCAGCGGCCGTGACCGCCTATGACATCGACCCGCTCGCCGCGGCAGCCATCGAGGTTAACGCCGATGCCAACGGCGTGACGGTCCTGGCCGTCTGCGCTGACATCCTGGACGAGAATGGTCCCCCGGATCCCGGCCCCGATCTGGTGCTGGTGGCCGACGCGTTCTACGAACGCGATCTGGCCGGCAAGGTGATGCGGTTCTTGGAACGGGGCCACGCCCGCGGAGCCGCTGTCTTGGCGGGCGACTTCGGCCGGGCATATCTGCCACGCGACCGGCTGCGGCCACTAGCCAGCTACGACGTTCCCGGCGTGGGCGTGCTGGAAGACAGCGACACCAAGCGCACGACCATCTGGGCACTCCCCGAACGATCGGGATAGCAAACCCATCCGGACTGGGCCATTTTCCGTTCCGGCGGGCCGGCCCCGGGCCGCTCCGCGTGGCGGTGACCGGACCCTGCCGCTGACGGTTACCGGACTCCTGGCACCTCGGCGGGGCCCGGTCTTGCCGCCTCCACTGGCACATGGCGACCGCCTACTATGCGCTATTGCGCGCAGATTCCGCCCGGCAACAGCTGCGAGCGCCGAACCGGAAAGTTCTGAAGCAACCTCCAAAGCATCGCGGTCACCCTCGATAACCGCAAATAGCCGGCGATCCGTCGCTCGGATGGGCCCCAGTCCGGTTACGCTCCGTGGTAGGTGCCGGTAACCGGTTTACAATCCGTATCCGCCGTTCGGTGCGTCGTGACGACCGTGCCCATGGCTTTCGGTGCCGCGCCGAACGGGTTGATCTGTGCGCCACCTGGCTGGCGGCCTGGCCGCGATCTCCCGGCCGGCCGTTGAAGTAGTGCTCCATCGCATGCCTGGCGACGCCGCCTGCCTCCTTGATGCCGAAGCCGTTGGAGCCGATGACGCGCAGCTCCGGCTACTGGCTCGAAGCCGCGCTCGAGGCCTTTGCGCGCCGGGGAGGGGCGAGGTTGGCGGTGGGCGCATGGTCCGGCCTTCGCCGGGTAGCGGCATGGGGGTCTGGAGGACGTCTGCTGCATGCCACGATCTATATCCGGGTAAGACGGCACGTCAGCGTCGCGGCGGCTGATGGGAGCCGCGTAGCCGGCACCGGCTAACGGCCATTGCCTGGTCAACGCGCGCGATTGCCCTCAGCGGACTGCTCGCGAACCCTGGTCAGAGGAGCGCTGAGCGGTTGGCCGCGTGCAGCGAGTCCGCGCCCGGGGGATCGCCAGGGCGGTCCAGGTGATGAGGGCGAGCACGGTGATCGTCTCGATGGTCAGAGATTCGGTGACGTATGACGCCGAGATCGACTCCCGGAAGCCGAACAGGCCCACGCTGAGGCTGATGATGAGGGCGCCGAGCGTAACGGCGGTGTAGCCGGCGGAGAGCAGCCCGGCCAGTGGCCGTGACCACGCCAGCAGCACGGCGGCAAGGATGAACCCGGTCACCGCGTCGAGCAGGAACAGTGGTCCGTTGGTGGGGATGTGGCGGTATCCCTCCTGCCACAGGTGCAGATGGATGTATCCGATCCAGGCCAGGAGGGCGATACAGCCCAGGCGCAGCGGCAACGCGCCGGCCTGGCGGCCGCGGCTTCGTGCCAGGGGACTGCGCGGCGAAGCGAGCTGGCGCAGCCGGGAGGGGGTCTCTTCGGTCATATTCAGGTCCTTTCGCGTGCCCGGGTGCTTCTCGCATCGGGCCGGTCACTGCAAGCTTGTGCGTGGTCCCCGGGTCCGTCTGGTGCTGGTCGTTCAGGTCCGCTGGCCGTGCTCAGCGGACGAGGTAGGCAGCCACCGCCCGGAACAGCAGCGGGCGCGCTTGGGCCCACATCGCTGCCGGGGCGGCCGCGACGACGACGCTGGCGCTGGTTCGTCCCTGCACCAGGCAGGCGATCTCCTGGTAGTGGTGCTCGCCGATCCGGGTGACGTAGTCGTCGATGACGCACGATCCGGTGCCGCCGCGGAACCGGACGCCCTGGGCGGCGGCCTTCTCGTGGGCGGAGGCGGCGTCGTCGGAGCGCAGCAGTCTGAGCCGGAAAGCGGCCCAGTCCCGCGGGCGCTCGGTGCCTTGCCGGGGAGTGGCGTTGAGGTACAGCTGGAATGTGCCGCCCGGGCTGAGCCGGGCGGCGGACACGGCGTCCTTGTCACCTGCGAGGCGCTGCAGCGACGGCGGGTAGGACAGCACGGCTGTCCCGTTGGGCAGCGTGAGGTGCGGCCACCCAGCCGGCGCCGCTGCCGGGACGAGCGGGGGGAACGTTCGCCCCGGCGGGCGCCCAGGCCCGGCGAACGCGACGACCGTGACGGCGATGGCGGCCACCGCCGCGATCACGGCCAGCGCGTACCTGCCGCGCCGCGCGGTGCGGGCGCTCATGGGTCTCCCGTCATCGTCCAGCCGGGCCGGCGGGCCCGCACCGGAACCAGGACCGCTGCTACAGCTGTCGCGTGCGGCGGCCGGCGGCTAGATGTTGCCGTCGCCATCGCTCGGGCCGCCGTTGTTGTCGCCGTCATGGTCACCGCCGTTGCCCTGCGGGATGGGATTTGCGGTCTGGGCGGGGGGCTGGGTGCCCGCGGCGTGCGTCGGCGCGGAATGGGGCTGACTGTGCGCCACACCGGTCGGCTTGGGCGACGGGCTTCCGGACGAGCCGCACGCCGCGAGTGTCACCGCGAGCGCGGCGGCGGCGGGCAGCGCCAGCAGAATCCGGGGGCGGCGTTGGAGTTCTTTCAGCCAGGCAGCTCGAATGATCATTGTTTCTCTCCTTTTTACTTTCGTTTCCTCGCATCGGGAAATTGGCCAAACAGCGCGACAGCCTCGTCGATGAGCAGCTCAGCCGCGGGTTATCCTGTGTCGAATGACTGGGGCGACCACATACGGGAGAATAAGCTGCCGGCCAGCTCGCGATATGGTGCGGCCGGTCCGGGACATAGCCTTATGACCGTCGTCGTAATTGGCGTGGTTTCGCGCATGGTAATCACACTAGGATCGCCCCGGGTGGGTTCGCATCCCCTGGGGTTGATAGTCATGACGTGGTAGCTGATAGCCATCCTGATAGCCATCCTGATAGCCATCCTGGTAACAGGCCTTGATCAGGAGAGTCCCGTGGGGTGGTGGGGTTTGAGGTCGGCGGAGCGGCTCCGGACGTGAGGGGCCATCGGCGTGATGCTCGGTGTGTACCGCCAAGTACTCACTGAAGGGGATCTCACCGATGGCCCGTCCCAGTCTGTCCGAGCTGCTCGAGGCGTTCCGTGCCGGTGATGGCGTGGACCTGATCCGCGAGTCGGTCCGGCTCGTGATGCAGGAGTTGATCGAAGCCGAAGCCAGCGAGGTGATCGGCGCTGGCCGCTACGAGCGGACTGAAACCCGAGTGACCGACCGCAACGGGGAGTCGCGCACCAACGCTGCCGGGTCCACTTCGCCCGCAACCTGCTCGCCCTGGTGCCCAAGGCCCAGGCCGACAACGTCGCCGCCGCGTTCCGGATCGTGTTCGCCCAGAACACCCGCGAGGAGGTCGAGGCCGCCTGGGACAAGGCCCGAGACGAGTTCGCTGCCCGCTGGCCCAAGACCGGGCCGCTGATGGACACCGCGAAGGCCGAGGTGCTCGCCTTCGCCGCGTTCCCGCGGGCGCACTGGCGCAAGATCTGGTCGACCAACCCCATCGAGCGGATCAACAAGGAGATCAAGCGCCGCTCCCGCGTCGTCGGGATCTTCCCGGACAACGCCGCCGTCATCCGCCTGGTCGGAGCGATCCTGCTCGACATGCACGACGAATGGGTCGCAGCCGAACGCCGCTACCTATCCGAGGGATCCATGGCCAAGCTCTACACCACCGGCGATAATGAACTCGTCGCCGCCCTCAACAGCGGCGCATAGGCACCGAGGATCAACCTCAAAGCCCACCACTCAGCGGAACTCTGCCCCTTGATCGGCGCCGTGCTCCTGATGGGAGGCGATCATGCGGCCACGCTGCTGGCGGATGCAACGAGGCCGCTGGCTGCTCATCTGATTGCTCCCGGCTTGCTGCCGCCCTTACGGCATGAGCCGTTGCGTTCAGGGCGCGCAGGCGCCGCTGGTGGTCGAACCAGGGCTGGTAGTCGGCGAGCTGGTCGGTCAGGATGCGGGTGACGGTCTGGCCGGCGATCTTGCGGGTCCACTGGTGGTAGGGGCCGTGGAGCTGGGGCGGGTCGGCGTGGCAGCGGCGGGTGGGGTGGCGCCGGTTTTCCGGCCAGGTCCGCTGTGCGAATCTGTGCGAATTAGGCCCTCCCGGACCGAATGTTCCGGTGCTAAGCTCCGCGTCGGAGCTCGGCACGAAGCGGTGCTGGAACATGCCCAGCCGGTGACCGGCTCAGCGCGGAGCGTGGGAAATGAAGCTCAGACGGCTGGTCGCTATCCCGGGAACCGCGTTGCTGGTCGGCGCGACCTTGGCGGCTGCAAACCTCGCGCCCGCGGCGTCCGCCGCGCCGAGCGCGGCCCAGCACGCGGCGATCAACTGCGAGTACAGCGCCGTGTGCGCCGAGGTGGCCAACCCAGCCGAGGTCTTCGGTCCGGAGTATGTCGGCCATGACGAGCCGTCCACGGTCTTCTACTCCAATGTCCCCGGGTCGGGAAATCATATGGCGTACTCGCTGCGGCTTCCCCATGATCCCTCACCGGCCAACCCGAACACGCCTGGCAAGTCCTACCAGTTCCAGCTGAACGGCGCGCTCTGGTTCGGAATGGCCTTGTGTGCCACGCAGTCCTACCCGGAGCAGGTGTCCACCTGCACGCCGAACAGCGACAGCAACATCGTCGACCCGGCGGTCTCGCCCAATCATCCGGGCACTGCGTTCTTGGAGCTGCAGTTCTACCCGCCGGGGTGGATTCCCTGGCCGACGTGGCAGGTCGCGGTGGGGGCAAGCGCCTGTGACCCGACCAAGTGGTGCGCCGCGATGAACATATTCAGCCTGGCCCAGGACCCGGTCAACGGGACCAACCTGAACCCGACCTGCGCGGCCACGACCGGCCTGGAATACGTCAACTTCGCGTTCGTCACCAAGAACGGCCACACCACCGCCCCGGCGAACCCCGTGCAATCCACCACCCCCACGTTCACGCCGGACCCGGCCAGGGACCTCTTCATGAATTCCGGCGACAACCTGAGTGTGTCCCTGCGTGACACGCCAAACGGGATACGCGCCGTCATCCACGACCGTACGAGCGGCCAGACGGGATCCATGACCGCGAGCGCAGCCAACGGGTTCGGCCAGGTCCAGTACGCCCCGACCGGTACCGGCTGCGTCAACCTCCCGTACAACTTCCACCCGATGTACTCCACCTCCTCCGAGCAGACCCGGGTCATCTGGGCGGCGCACACCTACAACATCTCCTTCACGAGCGAGATCGGGCACTTCGAGAACTGCAACGGCCCGGCCAGCATCCCGGCCACCCCGTTTGGAGTCGACGCCAGCGGCAACCCCATCGCCTGTCCCGCGGGCGACTCCGAGGGATTCGGAAGTGGCACATCCCCGACCGACGGAGATGACAACTTCTGCTTCCCCGGGACGGAGGCACTGCTGATACATATCAACGGCTGCACGGATACCAACACCGGGTTCGACAGCCTCGGCTACCAACCCGTCTGGCCGGACGGTAATAGAGCCCTGCACCCCGAGTCGGTCCTGTTCTCCAGCCCGCGCACGGGACCCGGTGACCGCGTCAACTACTCCCGCGTCGCATTCGAGGCTGACTTGCCAAGAATCGAGTCCAACACCTGCAACCGGCTAACCGGCGCGGGCTGCACCCTGATCCCGACCACGGACAAGGGCACGCCTGCCGCCTTCTACCCGTTCTTTAGCGCCTTCCAAAACGGCGTCCAAAATGAGCAGGGTAACGGCGGCTGTGTGTGGGGGTTCGGCAACAACCTGCCGGGTGCGACGACCGACTTCGGCCGCAACGCGCAGTACGGGTCACTGCTGAGCAGCACCTACCTCGTCTTCGGCAGGGGCGGTGCGACGATCCAGCGCTTCAACAACTTCCGCCAGATCATTTCGAACCCGTGCCCGGCAGGAGGGAATCAGGACTAGGACGGCATAGAGGTAAGCGCGGCTCGCCGGCCGAGCTGAGGGCAGGTCCGCTCGGTTCGGCGAGCTTGCCGCCGGATGGGGGGAGGCGGCACAGCGGCTTAGGGCGAAGCTAACTGCCGTTCGCGGCGGCTACCGTGCCCGGCGCCTGCTCGGCTGACGCCACCCGCAGGACCATGACTTGCTTGATGCCGAGCATGCGGAAGCCGACCCGCTCCAGACGGCTGAACGACCTCCCGGACAGCCCGCTAGTGATGTAGGCAGGCCGACTCGACGGTCCTGGCGCCGAGGTAAGGCACGGCAGGCCTACAGCCCGGCGCCACCTTGGTCACCGGGACCCGCAACGGGGCCGTTTAGCGTCTCCGCGATCACCTTGTCAACCTCCTGCTGGCTCAGCGGATGATGGATGAGCGGCTCTGCTGCGGGCCGCAGCCCGGCGATAAGAATGTCGAGGTGACGGCGCCAAGCGCCGGGCGCGGCGCCCCGGGTCGTCTCGATGACTCCCCTGATGGACCACATGATGATGGTCAGGTCGGTGCTGGTGAGGTCGGCGCGGACCCGGCCGTTTTCCTTGGCGTCGGCAAGCAGGGCATCGACCAGCCGCCGTATCTCGTCAACAGAATCATGCTCCGAGCCGACCTTCCACAGACGTGGCAGGACCCCTATGTGAGCGGCCTGATAGGCGCTGGCTGCTTTGAGAAAGTTCTCCAGGCCGGTGCCGCCGGGACACTCGGTGCTCTCCCTCGCCAGCCTCAGAATGGTGGACATCACCTCGTGGACCAGCGCGCAGACGAGAGCGTCCTTGGTGGGGAACCGGCGGTAGAGGGTTCCGATTCCCACCCCGGCGACGCGGGCGATCTCCTCGACGCCAGCCTCAAGGCCGCGCTCAGCGAACACCGCAGCGGCGGCATCGAGCAGACGCTGCCGGTTTTCCTGGGCATCTCGGCGCAACGGCCGGTCATCGGTTCTTGCTGACACCGTCCACCTCTTCCCACTCCGATTCGTTCCTCGCCCGGTTGCCCGCGGTCGCCAGGCCAGGTCCGGCGGGCGGCATTGTCTCACCCTTCGTGTCACGGGACAGGCTACGCACCGTCGAGGGGACCAGCATCGCGGCCGCGGCCGCCGCGATCGCCGCGATCGTCAGTAGCCCGAAGCTGTGCGTGTAGCCGGACTCCCGCGGCAGGCCGCCAACTCGCGCGGTGGAGGTGACGATGCTGCTCACCACCGCCGCGCCGATGGACCCGCCGATGGTCCTGATATTGGCGTTCATACCGCTGGCCACCCCCGTCTGCTCGGGCGGCACGCCCTGGACAACAAGGTTGGACATCGCGGCGAAGGCCATGCCGAACCCGACACCCTGCAACACCATCGCCACCAGGATCTCCCACTGGCTCCGGTGCGCGAAGGTGAGCAGCACGAAGGGCACGACGCTGATGACGGTCCCCGCGACCAGCACCATCTTGGCCCCGAACCGGAGGGTGAGCCGTCCGGATGCGACGCCTACGGCGAACATCGCGACGCTGGAGGGCAGCAGGATCAGTCCGGAACCGGTGATGCTAAGACCGAACCCGTAACCTGCCGAGGCCGGCGTCTGCAGGAATTCCGGCAGGAACGCGAAGGTCGCGTACATGGCCACCCCGAACAGCAGCGCGACCAGGTTGGTCACCCACACCACCGGTATCCGCATCATGCGCATGTCGATGAGCGGATGAGACGACCGGGACTCGACCGCGACCCAGGCCACGGCGAGCGCCGCGGCCAGGACCAGCAGGCCCACCACCCGGGCCGATCCCCATCCCCAGGACGGCGCCTCGCTGATGGGCACCAGCAGCGCCACCAGCCAGCCGGAGAGCAGCGCGGCCCCGGCCCAGCTCATTCGGCCGGCGGCCCGCACCGGCGACTCCGGCACCACTACCTTGGCGCCGACCGCGGCCAGCCCGATGGTGATCGCCGGAATCCAGAACAGCCAGTGGTAATCCAGCGCCTGGACGATCGGGCCGGCCAGCACGATGCCCAGCCCGGCTCCCGCCGCCGCAAGCGCCGCGATCACGCCGACCGCGCCCGCTACTTTCTCCTGCGGGAATTCATCCCGGATGATGCCGAAAGACAGTGGCAGGACGCCTCCGCCGATGCCCTGGATCACCCGCGCCACGATCATGATGCCGATCGAGCCCGCCAGGGCAGCCAGCACGGAGCCGGCCGCCAGCGCGATCAGCGCCACGACGAGCATCCGCTCCTTGCCCCGCATGTCACCCAGGCGCCCTATGATCGGGGTGAAGATCGACGCCGACACCAGGTACGCCGTCAGAACCCAGGTCACGCTGCTCTGCGACGTGTGCAGCCCCGCCTGGATCGTCGGCAGTACCGGTATCACCAGCGACTGCAGCAGCGTAAAGCCGCCCACAGCCGCGGCAAGCACGGCAAAGGTGACCTGGTATCGGGTGCGCCTCGGCGCAGTGATCATCTGCCATCTCCTCTGCTGCCCGAGCGGCGCTTCCGTCTGTCACCGCTCAGCATACCGGAGCGGAGTCTCCGCTCCGGTATGTGGCACCGCCCAGGTCTGGGCGGTGTGACCCAGGTCGGACTCGGCGTACCCCTCGGCGAAGCCGTGGTGCCGGAACAGGACGCCGGTCCCGGTCCCAGCGCGGGTGGCCTGGCCCAGCTCCCACTCCCAGGTCAGGCCCTCCCAGAACGGGAAGCCCTCGGTGACGCGCATGCGGACGTGCCGCCGGGATGGGGAGAGGCGGCCCAGCGGCTTGCGGGCGAGGCTATCCGGCGTCAGCGGTGGCTGCCGCGCCCGGCGCAGGCTCGGCTGACGTCACCTGCAGGACCATGATTTGCTTGATGCCGAGCATGCGGAAGCCGGCGCGTTCCAACGGGCGGAACGCGGACTGCACGAGTGGCTTGGCCTCCTGGCGGCTCATGATCTGGGGTTGCGTGACGTCGAAGTCCTCGCCGTCAATCCGGATTGAGCCGCCTCCGGCCGACCGCACATTCCGCGACCAGTCGGATTGATTGCCGAACGTGAGCGCGACCAGGATCGTGTCACCGCTGCGCCTCGCGCTGACCGGCGTAGTGTAGGTTCGCCCCGACCGCCGGCCGACGTGCCGGATCTGCGCGGCCATGTGGAAGTGCCGTCGGCCGGCGAGCTTGACGATCAGGGGGTTGAGCATCTTGGTCATTGGCCGCATCACGATCTTGACAATCAGTGACGGCCCGACCGGCTCAACGGTGTCGACCAGGCTCTGAGCCACCCGTTCGGGCTGTGCGTTCATCTGGTTGCTCCTTCACTCGGCCGCCGGAGTCGCGGCGGCACCAGTAAGGACGGGACGTGCCCGCGGATAGTGACGCCGGCTAGGCCGGTGAGCCCGGGACGAGCGGCCTCTAGGCCGGAGTCGTGAACTGCGAACTGAGGAAGTCCAGCTTGCGAGGTCCCCGATGACAGCGTGTCCCCCAGTATCCGGAATGCGAGATCAACGAGGTACGGACGGTGGTCCTGGTGTCACTTTCCGGCCGCGCGTGTCGTCCCTGCCTTTGACGTGCCGCGGCCCAGCCAGGCGTGGCATTCCGGCGATGAAGGGGATTCATGACCCGCATACCGAGCCACAGCATCGCGGACGCCCCGGAGGCAACGCGGTCCCTGCTGGCGGAAATGCTCCAGTTCTCGCCGACGGGACGGCTGCTCAATATGCACGCGCAGATGGCGCATGCACCTGCCGTCCTGGAGGCCTACGTGTCGATCAGGCGGGCCACAGCCCGGCACGGGACGCTGGAGGGATCCGTCCGTTCTGCGCTCATGCTCGCGGCTGCGGTCCGCGACGACAGCGAGTACGCGCTAGCCGTCATCTCGATGCTCGCGCTGCGGTCCGGCTGGCACCGGGACCAGGTGGAGGCGATTCTCGCGGGCAGGGACCTGGGCGAGGAGAAGATCGACGCGCTGATCGGCGTGGTGCGGGAGGCCGCGGCGAACTCGGGGCACGTCAGCGATCTTGCCTGGGCCCGGGCGGCCGGCAGCGGCTGGAGCGACGAGCAGCTTGCCGAGGCATTCGCCTACCTGGGCCTGACCGTGTTCACCTCCTACTTCCTCAACTACGCGGGGACCGAGCTTGACATCCCGGCCGGTGCGCCAGGGTCCGGCCCCGCGGACGCCGACCCGGCGGATGTCGGCCCGTCGTATGGGGGTACAGCCCGCTTCGCGGCGGCCTTGCCTACCTGCCGTTCGTCGGCGCGTTCATCGTGGTGGCCGGCATCTGCTCCAAGCTGGTTCCGCGCCTCGGCGCACGCGTCCCCATGACCGCCGGCGCCCTGCTCGCGCCCGCCGGAATGTTCTGGCTGTCCCGGGTCAATGAGCACAGCCACTATCTGACCGGCGTCGGACTGCCGCTGATCGTCTTCGCGGCCGCAGCCGGGCTGATCTTCGTACCGCTCACCATGACACTGGTCGCCGGGATAGCCGATGAGCACTCGGGTGTCGTTTCCAGCATGTTCAACGCCGGCCAGCAGATCGGCGGCGCTATCGGCCTGGCGGTCGTCGGCAGCGTGGCGTGGACCATGGTCAACAGGCATGTCAGAGACTCACTCAGCCACGTCGCAGCCGGCCACAACCTCGCCGGGCGCGCCGCCGCCCGGCCGGGCAGCCCCATCTACGATCACGCGCTGTCCAGTGGGGTCACTACCGCCTTGACCATAGGCGCGGGAGCAACCGTGCTCGCGCTCATCATCACGGTCATCGCGATCCGGGTGCGCCGGGAAGACCTCCCGGACAGCCCGCTGGTGATGTAGGAGCGCAAGCAAGATATCCCCAGGCCCGCATCGGTGAGCTTGCCGGTTCTTTGCCCGTCGACACGCTCGGCACCCTCGGCCCGGTCAGCAGCCGGTGCCGGTGACTGCGGCGAGGAGTGTGCCGATGGCGGCGCGTAGGTGGACGCTGGTCAGCTCACGGGCTCCGGCCCCGGCGATCTGGTCGAATAGCAGGCCATCGAGAAAGGCCACGAAGTCGGCGGCACAGCTCCGGGGTTCGCGGATGCCCGCGGCGGCGAACTGGTCGGCGACCATTGCCCTGATGGTGGCGCCGGAGGTTACCAGGGCCTGGCGGAGCTCAGGGCGGCGAGTTGCCTCCAAGGCCAGCTCGTAGCGGGCCAGCAGCGCGCGCCCGAGTTCACCGAGGCCGGCGCCGGCCTGAGCCTGTGGCCCAACGCGCTGCGCGCGCTGGACGCGCTGGGCGTAGGCGAGCCCGTCCGGGGCCGGGCCGTGCTGGCCGGGCAGGCCGGTATCCGGGATGCCGCCGGGCGGTGGCTGTCTCGCGCCGACACCGCCGAGCTGGCGCGCCGCTACGGGCCGACCGCCATGATTCACCGCGCCGACCTGCTCGCCGTGCTGCGCGCCGCGGTGCCGGACGCGGCGCTGCGCCCCGGGACCACGGTCAGCGGGGTCCGGCCGGACGGGACGGTGCTGCACTCGGACGGTGAGTCCCAGGCGGACCTGGTCGTCGGCGCTGACGGGGTGCACAGCGTCACCCGCCACTCGGTGTGGCCGGACGGCCCGGCGCCCCGCTACGCCGGCTACACGAGCTGGCGCACGGTCACCCCGCCGGCGCCCGTCGCTGAAACATCCGAGTCGTGGGGGCGAGGGGAGCGATTCGGCTACGCCCCGCTCCCGGACGGGCGGATCTACTGCTACGCCACGGCCAACGCCCCCGAAGGCGCCAGCGTCGGCGGGCTGGCCGAGCTGCTCCGCCGGTTCGGCGGCTGGCACGACCCGATCCCGGCGCTGCTGGATGCGGCCGACCCCGGCAGCGTGCTGCACCACGACCTGTATGAGCTGCCGCCGCTGAAGACCTACACCTGCGGCAATGTGGTGCTGGCCGGGGACGCCGGCCACGCCATGACCCCCAACCTCGGGCAAGGAGCCTGCCAGGCGCTCGAAGACGCCGTCGTGCTCGGCAACGTCATGGCCAGCGGGGACGGGCTGGGCGCCTACGACCGGCAGCGACGGCCGCGCACCCAGATGATCACCCGGCGCTCGCGCCGGGTCGGCGCCGCTGCCCAATGGGCGTCCCCGGCAGCCGTGAACCTGCGCAACACAGCGCTGCGGCTGCTGCCCTCCTCATCATTCGCCCAGTCCCTCGCCCCGGTCCTGGACTGGCCAGTGTGAGCGGCGCAGCAGCAATGGGCTGGCAGGCCAACGCCGGGGCGGACCACCTCCTGCCGCCGCCATAGGTGCCGGGACCGTCTCAGCAGAGCCTCAGCTAGAGTTCAGTATCCTCCGCGCGTGCGCATTCACGCGATTTTCGGGGGCATAGGTTCCTTCGCAGTCAAATTCCGGTGGTTTGTCCTTGTCGCGTGGATCGTGGCGGCTGTCGCCGTGCCGCGCGCCCTGCCGTCGTTGTCCAGCGTGACCCAGGGCAACAACGCGAATTTCCTCCCGGCCAGCGCTCCAAGCGAGCATGCCTTGCAGTTGGCGGCGCCGCTGGGCGGGTCGACCCTGACGCCTGTGCCGGTAGTCGCCGCGTCCGCCCAGGGGGCGCTCACCCCAGCGGACCAGGCCTGGCTACAAAGGCTTCAGCAAGACCTGGGCAAGGTGCCGACGGTCGTACGGGTTCGCGACCTCGGCCCTGCGCCCGACGGCCAGGCCGTGCAGCTCCAGGTACTGTCCAATGTCAGCAACGGCGGTGGCGGCAGCGGCGTGACCACGCTGGTCAAGGACCTGCGTGGCGTGATCTCCCGCGACGGTCCGCCGCCCGGCCTGTCCGTGCACCTTGCGGGCGCGGTCGCCATCAATGTGGACCAGCAGTCGAAGTCCGGATCCACGGACAGCCAGATCCAGCTGCTGTCGATCATCTTCATCGTCGGGCTGCTGTTGCTCGTCTTCCGGGCATTGCTGGCGCCGCTCGTCACGCTCGTCCCGGCTGTCCTCGCCGTCACCATCTCCGGTCCGCTCGTGGCGGAGGCCGCGCATCACGGGCTGAAGGTATCGCCGCTGGCCCAGATCCTGCTGATCGTGCTGGTGCTCGGCGCGGGAACCGACTACGGCTTGTTCCTTGTCTTCCGGGTGCGCGAAAACCTGCGCGGAGGGATGGACCGCAGGCAGGCGGTGATCGCGGCCGTGGAAAGGGTCGGCGAGTCGATTACCTTCTCCGCCGCCACCGTCATTGCGGCGCTGTTGTCCCTGCTGTCCGCCACCTTTGAGTTCTATTCCAACCTGGGGATCCCGCTGGCGATCGGCATCGGCGTGATACTCCTGGCCGGGCTCACGCTGCTGCCGGCGTTGCTGGCCATCTTCGGCCGGGCGGTGTTCTGGTCGAGCAAGACCCAGGCAGGCACGGGAAAGACGGGCGTCTGGGGACGCGTCTCGGCCCGGATCGTCAGCCGCCCGGCTCCCACCCTCATCGTCGGCCTGCTGGTGTTCGGCGGCCTGGCGATCGCGGTAAGCGCGAATACGCCGGCTGGGTTTGGCGGGAACACCACGGCGCCCGCGGGCTCGGACTCGGCGGCCGGAGCCGCGGTCCTCTCCGCCCACTTCCCTAATACGTCGGCCAACCCGACGAACATCATCTACCGGCTCCGGCAGCCCGCGTGGAATGACTTGCCGGCACTTGTGACGGCAAGGAGCCAGCTCGCGGCCAGCGGCCTGTTCACCCAGGTGACCGGGCCGCTGAACCCGAACGGCGGCGTGCTCACGGCTGCCCAGCTCACCACCCTGCACGATCGGCTCGGGGCACCCCAGCTGCTGCCGCCCGTTCCGCCGGCCGGAACTACCGTCTCGCCGGTCACCTACCAGCTCTATCGCGCGACCGGGCTGTACCTAAGCCAGGATGGCCTGACGGTTCAGTTCGAGACAGGCCTCAAGGCGGGCGACCCTTCCACGACCGTCGCGATGAACGCCATCCCCGCGGTCCGCGCAGAGGCAGCCACCGTGATGCGGAGTATCGGCGCCGCGGATTACGGCGTCGGCGGCCAGGCCCCGGCCATCTATGACATTAGCAGCATCTCCAATAGCGATCTCGCCCGCGTGGTCCCGATAGCAATCGTCGTGATCGGAATCCTGCTCGCCCTGGTAATGCGAAGCCTGGTCGCGCCGCTGTACCTGATCGTCTCGGTAGGGCTGTCCTACCTGGCCGCGCTCGGCCTCTCGGTCCTGGTGTTCATCGAGCTCGCCGGAGACGGCGGGCTCGTCTTCTTCCTGCCCTTCCTGATGTTCATCTTCCTGCTGGCGCTGGGCGAGGACTACAACATCCTCGTGATGAGCAGGATCCGAGAAGAAGCACAGCTTGTTTCCTTGCGCGATGCCGTGAGCCGTGCGCTCGTCGCGACAGGGACCACGGTCACATCGGCAGGGCTGGTGCTCGGCGGTACGTTCTCCGTTTTCGCCATCGTGGGCGCCCAGCAAGGATCCACTCAGTTCCGCGATGTTGGTGCGGGTCTCGCGCTGGGCGTACTGATGGACACCTTCCTTGTTCGTACCCTGCTCGTGCCTTCAACGGTGGTGCTGCTCGGCCGGTGGAACTGGTGGCCATCCAAGATGAGCAGGTCCGGTGCCGACTCCCGCGGCGTTCCAGGCGACGGCGTCCCGGGCACGCCGCGAACGCCGCGTGTTCTTCGTTCGCGGCGATGAGCGCTACGGCGGCCACGATGTCGAGGGCCTTGCCGATTGCCTTTTCGATAGTGGGGTCTTCCAGGTCATTGGCTCCCCGGCGACCATTGGCCGCGAGTTTTCTTCAGCCAGCCCATTGCGGCATTGAGGCGCTGGCGTAGCACTGTCCGGATAGGAGGTGCCCTCAGTGGAAAGCATCTGGCATATCGGGTTCGCGGTCCCCGACCTGGAGGAGGGCAAGAAAGAGCTCGGTGACGTCTTCGGGCTGCGCTGGCGCCCGACCAGGGTGCGGAAGCTAACGCTCGTCGACGCGGACGGACGACCCCATGACGTGGAATGCCACGTCACGTTCTCCCTCGGCGGGCCATTCGCCGTCGAGGTCTGGCAGGCGATCCCCGGCACCCCACTGGACATTCCGGAGTCGGGAGGTGTGCACCACATCGGCTACTGGGTCGACGACATCGCTGCCGAGGCGAAGCGGCTCGACGGGCTCGGGTACCCCAGCTTCGCCACGGCCGGCACCACGCCACTCCTCAACCGGGGACCGGGCGGCACGCTCGTCGAGCTGCGTGACCTGCACAGCGACCGTCCGTCGCTGCGTGACCTGTTCCCGCCTGAGTCCGAGTTCGCCGGCGAGCCGCTCCTGGACTCTGCTGTCTGACACCAGGCACACCACAAGCTGGCGCCGCTGACACCCAGAGCAGACATTAGGAGCCCGGTCATGCACGAAACCAGGCGCACCGGCGTGCGCTTCGTCCTCACCAACCCATCCGACCCCGGCCGGCTGGATGATTTCAGCGACTGGTACGGCACCTACGCCGCGGCGCTTACCGTCCCCGGCTACCTCGCCGACGCCGTCCGCTTCGAGCACCCCGACGCCGGCGCCGGGCAGAATGGCGCGCGCTACGCGACGATCTACGACATCGTCACCTGCGACCCCGCGACGGCCTGGCCCGACACCGAGCACTCGCCCGACTACCCGACCTACTTGTTCAGCGACCCGCGCGCCAAGCTCGTCGTGCCAGCACTCCGCGCCTCCTACGCCCTCGTCGGATCCCAGGCGCGGCCGGGCGAGCACGGCCCGCTCACCGGCATCCACGTCATCCTGTCCAACGGCGGCGACGACACCGGGCGCCAGCAAACCGAGGCCCAGGTTCTGAAGACCGGCCCGTTCTACTCCGCCGCACGCTTCCGGATCATCGAGGGATTCCCCGAACCCGCTGAATGGCTCGAGGTATTCGAGACCGATGTCGGCGACCCCCTCAACGCGTACGCGCGAGCGACCAGCCACTCGCCGTCCTCCTCTGCCATCAAGACGGAACTGAGCGAGTCGTTCCGCCTGGCCGGCACCCGCAAAACGGCTCCGGCCTGACGTGAGCCGTGTCACGCGGGTTCGCCCCGAAGGACATGAAGATCTTGGCGTTGCGGCAGAGGTTGCTGTCCTGCGCCGTCAGGCCGCCCGCCCGAAGCCGCACGGCTGCGCCTGCTGACGTGCCGGTCAGTGGTCCCCGGGGCGGAAATCAGTAGCGGCTACTGAGGACTGATCGGCTCCGTTTGTGGCCGACTGCATCTATAACAACCGTCCCGCAGTCTGAGTGTGGAGCTTGTACGGCTCCCGGAAGGAACATCGATGGCCAGGGTTCTGTACACAGCGCGCGCGCACGTCACGGGCGGGCGCGAGGACGGTCACGGCCGCAGCGCCGACGGCGAGCTGGAAGTCGACCTTCGCGTGCCTAAGGAAATGGGCGGAACCGCTCGCGGGACGAACCCCGAAGAGCTGTTCGCCGTCGGTTACGCGGCATGTTTCGAGAGCGCACTCGGCACGGTCGCTCGGCGCCGTCACCTGGACGCCGGCCCGACCGCCATCGACTCGGCGGTGAGCCTGCTCCCGGACGGCAGCGGAGGCTTCAAACTCGCAGTCGCGCTCGACGTGACGCTGCCGTCCGTCGCCGACCCGGAGACGGCCGCGCAACTCGTCCGCGAAGCCCACCAGGTGTGCCCCTACTCCAATGCCACCCGAGGCAACATCGACGTCGAGCTGCTGCTCGACGGCAAGCCGATCTGAGGGCGAGTTCCTGAACGGGGACTGGGGCACGGCTGGAGCTGTGCGGCTTTGCCGCCAGAACGATCATGCTCCAGCAGTCCCGCCGCCTGCTGGAATCGTCAGGGCGATCATGTTCGCGTAATCCCTGGCCGCTCTCCGGAGCAGGGCCTTCGTTCCCGAACGAACTGTGGTGCTTGTCTCAGGTGAGCTACCGGCGCCCTTGAGCCCCGGTAACCAATGGTGACGCTCTTGGTCAGCGCTGGCAGCTGACCGTGGCCAGTTCGCTCAGCAGTTCCTTCACCCGGGCCCGGTAATGCCAGCAGCACGTTCGCGAACTGGTCTGTGCCGAACAAGGTGACCGACAACCCCCGGGCATCGACGAAAACAGATTCCGCGCCCCGGGTTGCGCTCCGGATCCGGTCGGTGGTCGCGTCGACATCAGGGAACGGCCCCGTTTTGTCCACCACCATCTTGCCGGTCGGCACCTTCGTGGTCGACACCACGGCGATCGTGGTCTCGGGGTCAGCCACGGCCAGGTTCTTGGCGTCCGCGGCAACCAGCAGATCACAGCCCAGGTAGAGGTCACACTCCCCCGCCGCGGCCTTGTTGCTCTGCTCGATCTCGCCGGCACTGATCTTGACGTCGGAGATGACCGCGCCGCCCTTCTGGGCCAGTCCGGTCTGATCGAGCGAACGAACCTGGCGGCCCGCGATCCGGCCCGCAGCGCTCAAGACCTGCGACAAGGTCACCACACCGGTACCGCCCACGCCGGTGATGCGCGTGGTGTGCGGCGCTCTCGCGACGTCGAACCTGAACGGTGGATCCGGGATGCCGCCCGGCGCCAACGCGGGCGCCGCCGCCCGGCCTGCTCGCGGCTTCGCACTCGGAATCACCGTCAGGAACGACGGGCAGTCGCCTGCCAGACATGAATAGTCCTTGTTGCAGGACGACTGGTCGATGACCGTCTTGCGGCCGAAGTCGGTGTCGACGGGCTGAACCGACAGGCAGTTGGACTTCTCGCCGCAGTCGCCGCATCCCTCGCAGACCCGCTGATTTATCATCACCCGTTCGGCCGGATCAGCCACAAGCCGGGCTCCCTCGCCGCCCATCTGGGTCAGCCCCACGACATCACCAACCGCCTCGGGCTCCATCATCAGCACCAGGGCATGGCAGCCGATCCCGCCCCCCACCAGCGAGCCCTCGGGAACCTTCGTCGAGCTGTTGTGCGGGCACCCCGAACAGAAATACGGCGTGCGCGAGACCAGCGGCAGCGGCGTGACCGGCCGGCGAAGACCCTGCCTGGCCTGCCAGGCCGTAACCGTCGTGAACTCCGGCAACCTGCCCAGTCTGGAGGCCAGTCCGGCCGCGATCAGGTCAGCATCCAGTTCCCCGTCGGCCGGGAACAGCCTCGCTCCCTCCGGATCTGTCTTGCCCGTGACCCGGGGAGCGTCCTTCGTCCCGTAAAGGATCTCCGTGACGGCGGACTCGATGAAGGCCCGCTTCTCCTCGACCACGATGATCTCGGCCAAGCCGTCCGCGAACTCCTCGATCTCCGAGGCGATCAGCGGGTGGACCATCGCCAGCCGCAGGAGCCGTACCCCGCGGGCGCGGAGTTCGGCCTCATCCAGGCCGAGCATGCGCAGGGCCTGCCGCATATCGAGATACGTCTTCCCCGCCGCGACGATGCCGATGCTGGCAGTGCTGCCGAAGGTCTCGCCGCGGTTGAGCCGGTTGGCCAGCGCGTAGGCGCGCGCCGCGGCCAGCCGGACACCCTCACGAGTGCGCTCCATCTCGGACAGGGCCGGCTGGAGCATCCGGGCCGTCACACGATGCTCCCACTTCCTGCCCGCAAACATCACCACGGGCAGCCGCGGATCGACACGGTCGCAGCCGATCTCCACGGTCCCCGAGCCGTCAGCGACGTTCGTGGCGATCTTGAGCGCGACCCACAGGCCGGACAGACGCGACATCGCCACGGCATGGACACCCAGGTCGAGCGGCTGATCGCCCGCTACCGCAAGCGTTTCGCCGACTACGGGCACGGCACGCCGCAGCAGGCGATCGTGGGGCTGGGCGTGCAGGTCTTCATGCGCAAGAACCCTCAGGACGCGGTAAGAGAGTTCCGCCCCTATTTCGACAACGCCTACGGGCAGGGGCCGTCGCTGGAGGAAATCACCGAACAGACGCCGCTGACGGTCGGCAGCCCGGAGCAGGTCATCGACCGCACCCTGACCTTCCGCGAGCACTTCGGTGACTACCAGCCCCAGCTGTTCCTGATGGACCACGCCTACCTGCCCCTCAAGACCGTCCTCGAGCAGCTGGACCTGCTCGGCGGCGAGGTCGTGCCCGTCCTGCGCAGAGAGATGGACGCCCTGCGCCCGGCCGATGTGCCCGAGGCCCCCACCCACGAATCGCTGCTGGCCGCGTCCCGGAGCTCCGCCACGCCCGCACCGGCGCTCAGCCCGGCCGAGGGGCAGGCGAGCCGGCGATGACCACACGTACCGTCGCGGTCATCACAGCCGGACTGAGCCAGCCCTCCACCACCCGGCTGCTGGCAGACCAGCTGGCCGCGGCTACCACACACGCGCTGGCCCGGCACGGGTTCGAGGGGCAGACCGTCGTCATCGAGCTGCGCGATCTGGCCCACGACATCACCAACAACCTGCTCACCGGCTTCCCCAGCCCCAAACTGCAGCAGGCCATCGAGCAGGTGCTGGGCGCGGATGGCGTCATCGCCGTCACCCCGCTCTACAGCGGCTCCTACAACGGGCTGTTCAAATCCTTCTTCGACGTTCTGGACGCCGACGCGCTCACCGGCAAGCCAGTGCTGATCGCGGCCACCGGCGGCACCGCCCGGCATTCGCTGGCACTCGAGCACGCGATACGGCCGCTGTTCAGCTACCTGCACGCTGTCGTCACGCCGACCGCGGTCTTCGCCGCAACCGCAGACTGGGGCACCTCGGGTAGCGATGCGAGCGCGCTCACCGCCCGCATCGAACGGGCCAGCACCGAGTTCGCCGCACTCGTCGAACAAAGCCAAAGCAAGCCCAAGACCGACATCTACAGTTCGGTCACTCCGTTCGAAGAGTTGCTTCGTCCCGCCCCGCCGCGCGCTCCCCGCGGCTAACGCCTTCGCGAGCGCGCGTACGGGTTGAGTTGATCGTCCCGCAGCTGCAACATGTACCGCCAGGGGACTCGGCGCGCGTTTTCACGCTCGAACCTGACCACGTAGGGATCGAAACTTTCGACGACCTCGTTGGGCAGATCGCATGGTCGCACCACTGGATGTACGTCCAAGGAAACTTGGTGCGCCACTCCGCGCCGTACCGATACATCTGGCCGTCAGAGCTCGAGCTCATGAGCAAGCTGGCCGGACTCCCGCTGCGTGAGCGATGGGCGAATTGGGACCGGACTCCATTCACGTCCACAAGCACCAGCCAAGTGGCCGTCTTCGAAAAGGCGTAGTTGCCGCGACCGCCGCGGACACTCACAGGATCTCAGATCAACTCGACGTGGCCGCCGATGGCCAGCACCCGGTTCCGTCGTCGGGCGAGCACGCGTCAGCTAGCGCCTGCAGCACTAGGCGCTCGTTGCCCGAGGTCGGCGAGTTCGCCCATACCCAGTTCATTACTGCGATGCTCACGCTGCCCGCCTTCCGGCGCGCCCCGCGTTGAGAGCCCGGCCGACAACCGAATACCAGAAAGCGTGGGGAGGAACCGGCTGCCGCCTGAGCCTCGCTGTCCGATTCTGGGAGCGGAGTGGGAGCGGCAGGATCCCGTCAGGCGCGCTCAGGCGCGGTCTTCGAGGTCGGCTGGAGGTCGCTGACCTGCGCAGACGCACGCAAGCAGAGGACGCCAAATCCGCCGTGCTCTGCTCGGGATTCAGCGCCCAGGAAATCGTCGCCGCGCTCACCGGCCACCTCCCGGCAGCGGACCAGCGCCCCGTGCCCCGGAACCGGGCATGGGCGCGAGGTAGGCGGGCTTGAGGACCTGGCGGTTGAAGTTGGAGGACCGCCAGTGCTTGCCCGTCGGGGAGGGGAAGATCAGCCCCAGCGGGTTGGGCGCAACCAGGGGCCGCTTGTGTTACTTTTGTGTTGATCTTGGGCCGCGCGGGCGCACTCTGCGCCATGGGGTTCCCTCTCTTCCTGCGTTCTCGCAGGAAGAGAGGGCTGACAACCTCGGTTCCGGTGGCTGGGTCAACGACAGAACCCTGCTGACCAGCAGTGATGGGATCTTCGCTGGGGGCTGGTTCTCGTGTCAGCCGGGCTGATCTCCCGGCTTTTCGGGTTGTTCAGGCGCTTTCGCGGAGGATGATCTCGGCGGCCTGCCGGGAGATTTGTTCCATCTCTGTGATCAGGCGCCGCAGCTCGCGTTGGTTGGCGATCCATTCGGCGTAGCGGGCGGCCTGGGCGTCGGTGAGCCGGGTGGCGATGGTCTTGCCGCCGGTCTTGCGGGTGAGCTGGTAGTAGGGTCCGTGCGGGTGGGGCGGGTCGGCCTGGCAGCGGCAGCCGGGCTTGCCGCAGTAGGTGTAGCGGCGGACCAGGCTGCCCGGGCTGATGAAGCCGAGCTCGCTGAGGCGGGCGGCCAGGGCCCGGTAGCGCCGGGCGAGGGGGTCGAGATCGTCGGCCATGGTCTCAATCTTTGCCGTCGGCGGGCGTGTCTTTCACCTGGATCGGACAGTATATAGGCTGTCAGGAATCGGGTGACCGGAGGCGGGCGCCGTGACGGCAGCCGGATCATGGCAGGAAGAGCTGCTGGCCGCCGCCGCGATGGCACCGCGGGAACGGCCGCGGGCCCGTTCGGCGCTCAACCGGCTGGCGGACTTCGCGGCGGGCCGGGGGCTCCCGCCCTCGCCGGAGTGCCTGCTGGATTACGACGTGATCGAGGCGTTCTGCGTGGCCGGGCTGGCCGGGCGGGCGTCCTCCACGCGGGGCACCTACCGGTCGGTGCTGTACCAGCTGGCCGCCCCGGTGCACGGGCAGCCGGGATGCCGGGGCACGCCGTTTGCCGGCGCACGGTCGCCGGCGCCGTACTCGCCGGCCGAGCGGGCCGCGCTCGCCGCGGCCGCCCGCGCTCAGCGCGGCCCGGCCAGCCGCGCCTCGGCGCTGGCCATGGTGGTGTTCGGAATCGGGGCGGGGCTGCGGCCCGGGGAGCTGGCCAGGCTGCGCGGAAGCCACGTCACCCGCCGCGGTGACGGCGGCAAAGCACCCGGGATCGAAGCCGCGCTGGCCAGCCCGGCCGGCCGCCGCCGGCCGCTGCCGGTCCGCGCCGTGCTCACCGCCCTGCTGTGCCTGGCCCTAGATGACCGGCCGCTGTTCCTCACCGACGCCACCCGGCTGCTGTTCTGCCAGCTCTCCGGCACCTCCCGGGCACTGCTCGGCGTGACCGGTACCGCAGCCGGACGGCGCGGCTTCCTGGCTGCCTACCGCCGCCTCCGCTACTGCTTCCACGCCATCTTGCCGGTGATGGATCCCTCGGCCCTGCCGAAGAACCGGCGCCTGAGCGAGCACGACCTCCAGGCCCGGGCCAGGAAGATGACCCCCGCCCAGGCCCGGGCCGCCGCCCGGGACCGGCTCGAGGACTTCCTCAACTCGCTGCTGGAGGCCAGCATCTCCGTCCTGGACGACGACGAGCGCGCCGCATCCGATGGCTCGGCCGGGCTGGATGCCACCCCGGTGCCGCTGTTCTCCCGCGGGCCGTCCAGGCGGGCCGGATTGTGCGCCAGCGACCCGGACGGCGGCTGGTACGTGCGCGAGGGCGACCACCGCGAACGTCAGGACAACAAAGGCAAGCCGCTGCGCAAGATCTACTGGGCACTGGAAGCCAGCATCGTCACCATGGCCCGCCTGCCCGGCGCGATCCCCGGTTGCCCGAACCTCGCGGCCGCGCTCGCCCTGGCCCGGCCCGGCGAAGACCCCGGCGGCACCGGCGCCCGGCTGCTGGCCTCGGTGGCCGCTCGCGGGCACAAGGCCGGTTACCTGGGCTTCGACCGCGCCTACACCGCCGCGCTTCCCGAACGGTTCCACCTCCCGGCCCGCGCTCTGGGCTACTCCCCGGTCATGGACTACCGCGCCGGCCAGCTCGGCATCCAGGCCCACACCGGCGGCGCCATCCTCGTCGAGGGCAGCTGGTACTGCCCCGCCCTGCCCGAGCCGCTGATCACCGCCACCACGGACCTGCGCGCCAAGACCAATCACCCGTGACCCCTACCAGGACCACATCACTGCCCGCGCCCCCTACCAGCTCAAACACAAAGGACCCGACGCCGACGGATACCAGCGGCTGTCCTGCCCCGCCACCGGCCGCCACCCCCGGCTGATGTGCCCGCTCCGCGAGCCCTCGCTATCCCCCCGCGACGGGCGGCCCAAGGTGCTCAAGCCACCGGACGAGCCGCCGAAGATCTGCACCCAGACCGCGATCACCATCGCCCCCGGCACCGGCGCCCGCTACCGCCAGGACCTCCCCTACGCCACACCCGCCTGGGACGAGCGCTACGCCACCTTGCGCAACACCATCGAAGGACTCAACGGCTACGCCAAAGACCCCGCCCGCCAGGCCCTCGCCCAGCCCGGCCGCCGCCGCGTCCGCGGCATCGCCGCCCAGTCCGTCTTCACCGCGCTGCTGCTGACCGCCGCGAACATCCGCAAGACCCGCGCCTGGCGGGAACTAACCAGTGACGACAAGGCCGCGATCCCCGCCCGCCGTGCCCGCCGACGACGGTCCAGCCTCCGCGACTACCTCCCTGACGGCTGACGGGCGCCAGCAGCCAGCATCACCGCGATCACCGCCAGCCAGCCCAACCGCCCAGCCACGCCTGACCGCCTGACAACCGGCCCAGCCGGGCAACCCACGCCCCGAAAACAGGTCACAACCCAACCAGGGCCGGGACATCAGCAGCCGGCCCCACCCCTCTGTGTCAGGATCAGGTGAGACACCAGGGGCAACCGTTACTGGTGGAACTTGAGGGCTAGACGGGATCAGCAGACAGTGACCATGACTAGCTCAGACATGCAGGACACCCCGGCCGGGCGCCGGGCGGCCGGGG
>WNFD01001024.1_pt1 | contig 47304 bp, 40 predicted proteins | sample 5400491 | NCBI WGS metagenome assembly WNFD01 (sample SAMN13153343, study PRJNA577476) | soil metagenome | isolation source: 120 cm saprolite under Douglas fir tree site 2 hole 2 replicate 2 | place: USA:California | collected 2015-04-18
CCGACCTTTCCGGGATGGCGCTGATCGAGGCGGTGAACCGGCACCGGGCAACGGAGTACCTGCTCGTCGAGCCCTCCGGGCAGGTGTACGGGGTACTCGCGGCCAGTGACCTCGACCAGGCCTTCGCGGGCACCTGAGCTTCCGAAGGGGCGCCCAAAGCGAGCCGGAGGGGCGCGGCGGTGCCTGGACTGAGGAGCGAGGAACGAGCGAGGAGCGACGAGGGAAGGCGGCGTCTCAAAGCGCCCCGCAGGCGAGCGGGAAACAGAGCTACCCTGGCGGGCGTGACCCGACAGCGCCGCGGACCATTCGCCCCTGGCGACCAGGTGCAGCTCACTGACCCCAAGGGCCGCAAGCACCTGGTCCTCCTCGGCGAGGGACGCACGTTCCACACGCACCGTGTGACCTCATCGGCAGCCCTGACGGCAGCGTGGTGCTTTCCTCGGGCGGCACCCCCTACGTGGCCCTGCGCCCGCTGCTCGCTGACTTCACCCTGTCCATGTCCCGGGGGGCCGCGGTCGTGTACCCCAAGGACGCCGCGCAGATCGTCGCGATGGCCGACATCTTCCCCGGGGCCAGGGTGCTGGAGGCCGGGGCCGGCTCGGGCGCCCTGTCCTGCTGGCTGCTGCGCTCGGTTGGCGTGGACGGGCTGCTGGTCTCCTACGAGCGGCGGCCGGACTTCGCTGAGATCGCCCGGGTGAACGTCGAGCGCTTCTTCGGCGGCCCGCACCCCGCCTGGCAGCTCAGGGTGGCCGATGTCGCGGAAATCACTACCAGCATGCAGGCAGGCGACCCTGACGGTAGTTTCGACCGGGTGGTGCTGGACATGCTGGCGCCATGGGAACTTACGCGTATGGCAGCGCAGGCACTCATCCCTGGCGGGGTGCTCTGCAGTTACGTCGCCACGGTGACGCAACTCTCCAGGATCGTCGAGGCCACCAGGGAGCAGGGCAGCTTCGACGAGCCCGCCGCCTGGGAGTCACTCATCCGGGGCTGGCACGTCGACGGGCTGGCGGTCCGCCCGGAGCACCGCATGATCGGTCACACGGGCTTCCTGGTGACCGCCCGGCGGCTCGCAGACGGTACCGTGCCGCCACCGCGGCGGCGCAGGCCCGCGAAAGGCGCCCGTGAGGAGCCCGCCGAGCAGCCCGCCGAGCAGCCCGCCGAGCAGCCCGCCGGGGGGCCTATCGAGGAGTCCACGCAGTGAGAAAGTCCCGTCTGGACCTGGCGCCGGATCATCCGGCGAGTCGGGAAAGGTTACGCCCGGGCCGGGGATAGGTAGGGTCTAAGTGAAGTCTGCTCTCGGAAGGGGGTGGGGGCGTGGCCACTCAAGACGAAGGCTCTCGCACCGCGCGGCACGATGACCAGGTTCAAGGCCTCACCACTCAGATCTCCTTCCTCGAGGAGGAGGTGGCGGTCCTGCGGCGCAGGCTCGCCGACTCGCCCAGGCATTCCCGGCTGCTTGAAGACCGGCTGCGCGAGACTGAGGCGAGCCTTGCGACCGTGACCGGCCAGAACCAGAGACTGGCCGATACCCTCCGCGAGGCGCGCGATCAGATAGTCGCGCTTAAGGAGGAAGTGGACCGGCTGGCCCAGCCGCCATCCGGGTTCGGGGTCTTTCTTGAGGCATGCGAGGACGGCACGGTGGACGTGTTCACCGGCGGCCGCAAGATGCGGGTGAGCGTCAGTCCGGCGGTCGATCTCGACTCGCTCCGGCCCGGCCAGGAAGTGGTGCTGAACGAGGCGCTCAATGTCGTGATCGCACAGGGCTACGAGACGATCGGCGAGGTCGTCATGCTCAAGGAGATCCTTGAGGACGGCGCCCGGGCTCTGGTGATCTCGCATGCTGACGAGGAGCGAGTGGCGCGGCTGGCCGAGCCACTGCGCAGTGCCACGCTGCGCGGTGGCGATTCGCTCCTGCTCGAGCCCCGTTCGGGCTACGTCTACGAGCGGATTCCCAAGGCCGAGGTCGAGGAACTGATCCTGGAGGAAGTGCCGGACATCACTTACTCCGACATCGGCGGCCTCGGGCCCCAGATCGAGCAGATCAGGGATGCCATCGAACTGCCCTACCTGCACGCCGATCTGTTCAAGGAGCACCAGCTGCGCCCGCCCAAGGGCGTGCTGCTCTACGGGCCGCCTGGGTGTGGCAAGACCCTCATCGCCAAGGCAGTAGCCAACTCGCTGGCCAAGCAGGTCGCGGCCAGGACCGCTGCGGCGGCGCAGGCCGGCGAGGCCGGCGCGGCGGGCATGTCCGGAGCGGCCGGGGCCAAGGAGGGCAAGAGCTTCTTCCTGAACATCAAGGGCCCGGAACTGCTGAACAAGTACGTCGGCGAGACGGAGCGGCACATCCGGCTGGTCTTCCAGCGAGCGCGGGAGAAGGCCAGCGAGGGCATGCCCGTCATCGTGTTCTTCGACGAGATGGACTCGATTTTCCGCACCCGCGGGTCAGGGGTGTCCAGCGACGTCGAGAACACGATCGTCCCGCAGCTGCTGAGTGAGATCGACGGCGTCGAGGGCCTGGAGAACGTGATCGTCATCGGTGCCTCGAACCGTGAGGACATGATCGACCCCGCCATCCTGCGGCCCGGAAGGCTCGACGTCAAGATCAAGATCGAGCGGCCAGATGCCGAGGCCGCCAGGGACATCTTCTCCAAGTACGTGCTGACCGGCCTGCCGCTGCACCCCGACGACCTCACCGAGCACGGCGATTCGCGCGGGGCGACGGTCGTCGCCATGATCCAGCGTGTCGTGGAGCGCATGTACAGCGAGACCGAGGAGAACCGCTTCCTCGAAGTGACTTACGCCAACGGGGACAAGGAAGTCCTCTACTTCAAAGACTTCAACTCGGGCGCGATGATCGAGAACATCGTGGCTCGCGCGAAGAAGATGGCGATCAAGGAATTCCTGGAGACCGGGCAGAAGGGCCTGCGGATCGCGCACCTGCTGACGGCCTGCGTGGACGAGTTCAGCGAGAACGAGGACCTGCCGAACACCACCAACCCGGATGACTGGGCGCGCATCTCCGGCAAGAAGGGCGAGCGGATCGTCTACATCAGAACCCTGGTTTCCGGCAAGCAGGGCACAGAGGCCGGACGCTCCATCGACACGGTGGCCAACACCGGGCAGTACCTGTAGCCCGGTGAGGGTCGTCATAGTCCCCGCCAGCCCGGCACTAGGCTTTCTGACATGAGCGTGCGCCGGGTCATGGGAACCGAGACGGAGTACGGCATCTCGGTGCCTGGCCAGCCGGGAGCAAACGCGATGGTGACGTCGTCGCAGGTCGTCAACGCCTACCAGGCGGCGACCTCGGCGCGGGCGCGCCGTGCGCGGTGGGACTTCGAGGAGGAGAACCCGCTGCGGGACGCCCGCGGATTCGACCTGACCAGGGACGCGGCCGACGCGACCCAGCTGACCGACGAAGACCTCGGGCTGGCCAACGTCATCCTCACCAACGGGGCCCGGCTCTATGTAGACCATGCCCACCCGGAGTACTCCGCGCCCGAGTGCACCAACCCGCTGTCCGGCGTGATCTGGGACAAAGCCGGCGAGCGGGTCATGGCGGAGGCAGCCGCCCGGGCCGCGACCGTGCCAGGTGCCCCGGGCATCCAGCTCTACAAGAACAACACCGACAACAAGGGCGCCTCCTACGGCTGCCATGAGAACTACCTGATGCGCCGGGCCACGCCGTTCGCCGACATCGTCAGGCACCTGACCCCGTTCTTCGTGTCCAGGCAGGTCATCTGCGGCGCCGGGCGGGTCGGCCTGGGGGCCGACGGCCGCGACGAGGGCTTCCAGATCAGCCAGCGAGCGGACTTCTTCGAGGTCGAGGTGGGCCTGGAGACCACCCTGAAGAGGCCCATCATCAACACCAGGGACGAGCCGCATGCCGATCCGGAGAAATACCGCCGGCTGCACGTGATCATCGGCGACGCCAACATGAGCGAGGTCAGTACCTACCTCAAGCTCGGCACGACCGCCCTGGTTCTCGCGATGATCGAGGACAAGTTCCTGGACACCGACCTCTCGATCGAGGCGCCGGTCGCCGAGCTGCGGGCCATCTCGCACGACCCGTCCTGTCGCCATCTGGCCACGCTGCGCGACGGCAGGAAGATGACCGCCATCCAGCTCCAGATGGAATACCTGGAACTGGCGCGGAAATACACCGAGGACCGGTACGGGTCCGACGTCGATGACATGACCGCGGATGTCCTGACCCGCTGGGAATCGGTGCTGACCAGGCTGGCCGAGGATCCCATGCTGACGTCCAGGGAACTTGACTGGGTGGCCAAGCTGCAGCTGCTCGAGGGTTACCGGACCCGGGACGGGCTCGGCTGGGGGCACCCGCGGCTCCAGCTCGTTGACCTCCAGTACTCAGACGTCCGCGCCGAGCGCGGCCTGTACAACCGGCTGGCCGCGCGGGGCCGCATGGTCCGGCTGGTCACGGAGCAGGATGTGATCAGCGCCATCGAGAATCCGCCCGAGGACACCCGGGCCTATTTCCGCGGCCGGTGCCTGCGGCAGTACCCCGAGGCCGTCGCCGCCGCCTCGTGGGACTCGGTGATTTTCGACATCCCCGGCCATGAGTCCCTGCAGCGGGTACCCACCCTCGAGCCGCTGCGCGGGACCCGCGCGCATGTCGGAGGCCTGCTCGATCGCTGCCGGACGGCCACCGAGCTCGTCGCCGCGCTGAGCGGCCAGGGCTGATCGAGGTCACGAATCAAATGTGATGTCCCGATCCAGGGTTGGACGAGCAGCTGACAGGCGAGGATACGGTTGAAGCTGCGAGGGTGCCCCTGGAGCACGGAGGTTTCGGAATGGCGACAAAGGACACCGGTGGTCAGCGGCAAACTTCCAAGCGCAGCGAGGAGGCCGAGGAGACCGCGCCACAAGCGAACGAGGACGTCAAGGAGCGTCAGGAGAAGCTCGCCGATGACGTGGACGCGATCCTCGACGAGATCGACGAGGTACTCGAGGAGAACGCCGAGGAGTTCGTCCGGTCTTACGTTCAGAAGGGCGGCGAGTAACCGCGGGCCTGGATCCGGACCGGTTCGCCGTGGGCTGACAGCACCGGGAAGCCCGCGTGCGCGCCGACCGCTGTCCCGGCAGTAGGGTCAGATCAGGTACCGGATCCGCACTACCGGAAGGATTCCCGTGGGGTCTGACTTCTTCGGCGGGCAGTTTTCCGCGGCGTGCATGAGCGCTGGCACCTCGTCCTTCGCCGACTTCTTGTCCTCCGTCGCGCCCGAGCTGCTGCCGGGCGGCGGCGCACAGGCCGCGGCCGGCTCGGCCGCCCCCCGTGACCTGCCGCACGCCACGACGATCGTCGCGCTCGCCTTCGACGAGGGCGTGATGATGGCCGGGGACCGCAGGTCCACCGCTGGCAGCATGATCGCCCAGCGGGACATCGAGAAGGTTTTCCGCAGCGATGAGTTCTCGTGCCTCGGGATCGCTGGCGTCGCGGGGATCGGGCTCGAGCTCGTGCGGCTGTTCCAGCTGGAGCTCGAGCACTACGAGAAGCTCGAGGGGCGCACGCTGTCCCTGGAGGGCAAGGCGAACAGGCTCGCCGCATTCGTCCGGGGCAACCTGAGCGGCGCCATGCAGGGGCTGGTCGTCGTGCCGCTGTTCGCCGGCTTCGACGAGGACTCCGGCCGAGGCCGGATCTTCAGCTACGACGTCGCCGGCGGCCGCTACGAGGAACACAAGTTCCACTCCATCGGATCTGGCTCGGTATTCGCCAAGAGCTCGCTGAAGAAGCTCTACCGGGACGACATGCCGGTCCGGGATGCGGTGCTGGCCTGCATGCACGCCCTTTACGACGCGGCCGACGACGATTCAGCCACCGGCGGGCCTGACATGACCAGGCGCATCTATCCCGTCGTGGCCATGGTCGGCGCTGACGGCTTCCAGCGGCTGTCAGACGCCGAGGCCGGTGAATACGCCGGAGCGGTCGTCGACGAGCGGATGCGGGCCCCAGGGGGCCCGGTAGCGCCGCTCCTGACGGGCGACGGGCCGAACGGCTAGCACCCGCGCCACCCTCCAGCTTCCGGCTGGCAGCCTCAATAGCCCGACAAGCCGACCACACGATTAGGGGTCCCAGCGGTGACGATGCCGTTCTACGTGTCGCCAGAACAGTCGATGAAGGACAAGGCCGACTACGCGCGCAAGGGCATCGCACGCGGCCGCAACAGCGTCGTGATCCAGTACGACGCGGGGATCCTGTTCGTCGCGCCGAACCCGTCCCGTGCGTTGCACAAGGTCAGCGAGATCTACGACCGGATCGCGTTCGCGGCGGTGGGCCGGTACAACGAGTACGAGAACCTGCGCATTGCCGGGGTCCGCTACGCCGACATGCGGGGCTACCAGTACGACAGGACGGACGTGACTGCCCGCAGCCTGGCCAACTGGTACGCGCAGCTCCTGGGCACGATCTTCACTGACAGCCCCAAGCCGTACGAGGTCGAGATCGTGGTCGCCGAGGTCGGGGCGGCTCCGGACACCGACCAGATATACCGGATCACCTTCGACGGGTCGGTGGCGGACGAACATGGCTTCGTCGCCATGGGTGGCCAGGCCGATCAGGTGACAGCCGTGCTCAAGGAACGCTATGCCGAGGGCCTGCCGCTGGCTAGTGCGCTCGGGGTGGCCATCGCCGCGCTCTCGGGCCAGGACGGCAATGGCGAGCGCGCGGAGATCGGCGCCTCCCAGCTGGAAGTAGCCGTGCTGGCCCGGGACCGGGTGCACCGTACCTTCCGGCGGGTGGGCGGGTCCCGCCTGGAGAACCTGCTCGCCGAGGCGCGTCCTGGCCAGGTGCGTCCGGCCGGCGAGCCGCCGGCCGCGGAGCCAGGCACGCCGACCGGCCCGGACGGCGACGCCACGCCCTGAACCACAGGCCGGCGGGGCCCAGCCAGCCAGGCGGGGCCAGCCAGCCAGGCGGGGCCAGCCAGGCGGGGCCCAGCCAGTCAGGCGCGGCCCGGCTTGGCGTGCACGACCACCCAGATGGCATGCACGTCTTCGGCGGAAGCGTTCCAGTACTCGTGCGGAATCGAGGAATCGAACGCGATCGAGTCCCCGGGCCCCAGCAGGTAGCTCTCGAACCCGACACTGGCATGGAGCGTTCCGCTGGTAATGAGGCCGTACTCCTGGCCATCGTGACGCAGCGGGCGTCTTGCGTCCGTGGAGTGCCCGCTGGGCTCGTAGATCACCTCAAGGAAGTCCACCCGGTCGTCCGGCCCTGGGGTCAGCCGTTCCCAGCGCACACCGCTGGCCAGGTCGATCGTGCGCCGCTTCCCGGCCTGCTGCACAATGGCCTGCACAACGGCCTGCTGCACAACGGCCTGCTGCGCGACGTCCCGCGGCACGCCATCCCGCTGCATGACGTCCGGCGCGGCGATGCCGTGGCCTCCCGTGCCGTCCGCGCTGGCCCGGGCGTGCCCATCGCCGTGCGCGGTCATCAAGACGGCGTCACCGGGCAGCGCCACCCCGAACAGGAAGTCGAGCGACGTCCTTAGCTCGCTGGCCAGCGCGTACAGCATTCCCACGGACGGAGCCGAGATTCCCCGCTCGATCTGCGAGATCAGGCTGGGCGAGCAGTTGATGCGACGGGCCAGCTCGCGGGCGGACAGGCCGCGGTCCTCCCGGACCCGCCGCAAGCGCGGTCCCAGTTCCGCACCCGGGTCAAACGATCCGGCCACCGGCAGCACCTGTCATGATGGGCTATTGACAGCCACACTGTACATACGTTGAATCGTGCTGTACACAGTGCGCCCGAAGCACGGGGCCAGCGATTGCAGGCCTTCGACGTCAGGAGACCCTCATGGCCACACCTCCCCTTGCGGTAGCGCCTGCCCCGGGCCGGATGAACGTCGACTTCGAGGAGCGGGTGGACTTCTCCCGGCTCCGTGAGTACCGGCTGCGCCGGGCCATGGGGGCGATCGAGGCGAGCGATCTCGGCGCCCTCCTGGTGTTCGACAACAACAACATCCGGTATCTCACCGGGGTGGCCATCGGCGAGTGGACCCGCGACAAGCTGTGCCGGTATGCGCTGTACACGCGCACGGGGGAGCTGTTTCTCTGGGACTTCGGATCGGCGGCGGTCCACCACCGGCTGTACTGCCCCTGGCTGAAGCCGGAGCACTGTATCGCCTCCTACACCACGATGCGCGGGGCCGCTCCGCCCGAATCGGGCCTGGTGGCGCGCGCGGTGACCGAGATCAAGGGCTTCCTGGCCGACACCGGCGTGGCCGGTGAGCCGGTGGGCGTGGATTTCGCCGAGATACCCATGCTCTTCGAGTTGCAGCGGCAGGGCGTCGACGTCCGCGACGGCCAGCAGGTGATGCTGGACGCGCGGCAGGCGAAGTCGCGCGACGAGATCACCCTGCTGTCCACGGCGGCCGCCATGGTGGACGGCGTCTACCAGGACATCACCGACGCCCTGAAGCCGGGGGTGCGGGAGAACGAGATCGTCGCGCTGGCCAACAAACGGCTGTATGAGATGGGCTCCGACGACGTCGAGTCGATCAACGCGGTGTCCGGCGAGCGGTGCAACCCGCATCCGCACAACTTCTCCGACCGCATGATCAGGCCTGGCGAGCAGGCCTTCTTCGACATCATGCACTCCTTCAACGGCTACCGGACCTGCTATTACCGGACCTTCAGCGTCGGCAGCTCGAGCCCGGCCCAGCGCGACGCGTACGCGCGGGCACGGGAGTGGATGGAGAGCGCGATCGCGGCCATCAAGCCCGGGGTGTCGACCGATCAGGTCGCCCGGCTCTGGCCGGCCGCCGAGGAGATCGGCCTGGCGGACGAGAAGACCGCCTTTGGCCTCCAGTTCGGCCACGGACTGGGGCTCGCATTGCACGAGCGGCCGATCATCAGCAGGCTGACCTCGCTGGATGCCCCGATGGAGATCCACGAGGGCATGGTGTTCGCGCTGGAGACCTACTGCCCGGCCACCGACGGCGTCTCCGCCGCCCGGCTCGAGGAAGAGGTCGTCGTGACCGCGGACGGCGTGGAGATCATTACGAAGTTTCCCTCCAAGGAATTGTTCGTCACCAACCCATACTGAACGAAAACCCGTCGGTACTCCCGTCACCCCCGCGGGACGCCGTGCCCGTTGATCGACAGACCTACGAACAAGAGAGCTGCGAGGCGCCATGGACGAGGTAACCGCACTCGACCTGTACCGGACGATGACCGAGATCCGGCTCTTCGAGAAGCGCGCCTACGACCTTTTCCTGCAGAACCTGGTCAAGGGGACCACGCATCTGGGGACGGGCCAGGAGGCCATCGCGGCCGGCGTGGCCAGGGCGATGCGCAAGGACGACTACACGTTCGTCACCTACCGCGGCCACGCGCACGTGCTGGCCCGCGGTACCCCGATGACCCCGGTCATGGCGGAACTGCTGGGCCGGGAGAACGGCCTGATGCACGGCAAGGGCGGCTCCATGCACCTGCTGGATGTGTCCAGGGGGGTGCTGGGCTCCTACGCGATCATCGGAGCGCAGCTCGTCATCGCCAACGGCAGCGCGTGGTCGGCCCAGTACCGGGGCAGCGGCCAGGTGACGGTCTGCTTCTTCGGTGATGGCACCACCAACATCGGGGCCTTCCACGAGGCGCTCAACCTGGCCGCCGTGTGGTCTCTGCCGGTGGTCTTCGTCTGCGAGAACAACCAGTACATGGAGTACACGCCGATCGCAGACGTGACCGCGGTGAAGCGCCCCGCGGCGGACCGGGCTCCGGCCTACGGGCTCAGTTCGCTGGTCGTGGACGGCAACGACGTCGAGGCGGTCTACGGCATGGCCCGGGACGCGATCGACCGGGCCCGGCAGGGCGGCGGGCCGTCGCTGATCGAGGCGCTCACCTACCGGCACGGCGGCCACTCCCGCGCCGACCCGGGCAAGTACCGGCCCGCTGAGGAGGTCCGCGAGTGGATGGCCAGGGACCCGATTCCCGCCTACCGCAAGGTCCTGCTGTCCCGGGGCGTGGATGAGGCGGTTCTCGACGGCATCGACGCGCGGGCCAAGGAAGCCGTCGATCTGGCGACCGAGGAGGCGAAGGCGGGCCCGGAACCCCGGCTGGAACTCGCCTCGACCAACGTCTGGAGCGACGGAACCAGTGGGTGGAGAAACTGAAGACCAGGAGAGATGACATGACCGTTCTGCCGCAGGCGCCGGGCCCAACGCCGCATAAGGCCCCTCGGGGCCGTTGCGGTGTCCCGGCGCCGAGGACCCAGCCTCCCGAGGCGCCAATCTGCGCGCCTCCGGCACGACCAAGCGAAGCGCCCGCGAGGGAGGCAATGTCATGAGCACTGATGTGGTGATGCCGAGGATGGGCGAGACGGTGGACGAGGGGACCGTCAACGTGTGGCACAAGGCCGAGGGCGACGAGGTCACCGAAGGTGAGCCGCTGCTGGAGATCGGTACGGACAAGGTCGACTCCGACATTCCCGCCCCGGTCAGCGGCATCCTGGCCGAGATCAAGGTGGCCGAGGGCGAGACCGTGCCCGTGGCGACCGTCCTGGCGGTGATCCAGTGACCGTCATCACCTATCGCGAGGCGGTGGCCCGCGGCATAGCACAGGAGATGCGCAGGGACGACCGCGTGGTTTTCCTCGGTGAGGACGTCGCGGCGGCCGGCGGGGTGTTCAAGGCCACGGTCGGCCTGCTCGACGAGTTCGGGCCGCTGCGGGTGCGCGACACCCCGATCAGCGAGCAGGCCATCCTCGGCGCCGCCATGGGCGCGGCGATGACCGGCCTGCGGCCGATCGCCGAGATCATGTTCAGCGACTTCTTCGCGGTCTGCTGGGACCTGATCGCCAACGAGATCGCCAAGAGCCGGTACATGTCGGACGGCCAGGTCGCCTTCCCGCTGGTCATCCGCTGCGCCAACGGCGCGGGCGTGCGGTTCGGGGCACAGCACTCGCAGTCCGTGGAGAACTGGGCCATGGCGATCCCCGGCCTCAAGGTCGTGGCGCCGTCCAACCCGCGCGACGTGGTCGGGCTGCTGGCCGCGGCCATCCGCGACCCGGACCCGGTCGTGTTCTTCGAGCAGAAGTCGCTGTACGCGGTCAAGGGTGAGATCGGTGATGAGGCGGAAATCGTCGAGCCCCTCGGCCGGGCCGCCGTGCTGACCGAAGGCGGGGACGCGACGATCCTGGCCCTCGCGGCGATGGTGCCGCGCGCTGTCGAGGCCGCCGGGCGGCTGGCGGCCGACCACGGGATCCGCTGTAGTGTCGTTGATGTGCGCAGTTTGGTGCCGCTCGACACGGAAACCATCCTTGCGGAGGTGGCCAAGACGGGCCGGCTGTTCACGGTGGAGGAGAACCCGCGGCTCTGCGGATGGGGGGCTGAGATCGTCTCGATCGTCACCGAGGAGTGCTTCGGCGCCCTGCGGGGGCCGACGGTGCGGATCACCACGCCGCACATCCCGCTGCCGGCTGCCGATGCCCTCGAAGATCACATGTTGCCTTCGGTCCCGCGGATCGTCGAGACGGTACGGAAGACTCTGGAGGATTAGTGACCGGCACAACAGCGGATCTGGCCGCCACCACCGGTATCGACGTGCCCACCGGCCTGCTCATCGGCGGGCAGTGGACCAAGGGCCGGGAAGGCGGGCTGATACCGGTCACCGACCCGGCCACCGAGGAAGCCATCGCGGAGGTGGCCGATGCCACGGCCGAGGACGCCCTCGACGCGGTCGCGGCCGCTCAGGCGGCCCTGCCCGGCTGGGCGGCGACCCCGCCCCGCGAGCGCGCCGAGTGCCTCCGCCGCGCCTGGGAACTGATGATCGAGCGATCCGAAGCGCTGGCCAGGCTGATGGTCCTGGAGAACGGGAAGGCCCTGCGGGACGCGCGGGGTGAGGTCGCCTACGCCGCCGAGTTCTTCCGCTGGTACGCGGAGGAAGCGGTGCGGATCGAGGGCTCGGTGGTCACCGCCCCTTCGGGCGCCAATCGCATCCTGGTCCAACGGCAGCCGGTGGGGGTCAGCGTCCTCATCACGCCGTGGAACTTCCCGGCGGCGATGGCCACCCGCAAGATCGGGCCGGCGCTCGCCGCGGGCTGCACAGTGGTGCTCAAGCCCGCCCGGGAGACGCCGCTCAGCGCGCTGGCCGTGGCCGCCCTGCTGTCGGAGGCTGGCGTGCCCGACGGCGTGGTCAACGTGGTGACCACGTCAGCGTCCGGGCGGGTGACGAGCGCGATGCTCGCGGACCCGCGGGTGCGCAAGCTGTCCTTCACCGGGTCCACCGAGGTTGGCAGGCTGCTCCTGCGCACGGCGGCCGACACGGTCACGAACTGCTCGATGGAACTGGGCGGTAACGCGCCCTTCCTCATCTTCGGCGACGCCGACCTGGACGCGGCGGTGGAAGGCGCGCTCCTGGCCAAGATGCGAAACGGTGGCGAGGCATGCACCGCCGCCAACAGGTTCTACGTCCATGAGTCCATAGCGGACGACTTCACGGCCGCCTTCGCCGCCAGGCTGAGCAGCCTCGCAGTCGGCCCGGGCCTGGATGACGGCACCGAGCTGGGCCCGCTGGTCAACGAGGACACCCGCTCCAAGGTCGCCACCCTGGTCGACAAAGCGACCTCTGATGGCGGGCGCGTGGTCACCGGAGGCCGCGCCCCGGACCGGCGTGGGTACTTCTACCTGCCGACCGTCCTGGACAGACTGCCGCCGGATGCGGCCATCCTGAATACCGAGATCTTCGGCCCGGTGGCACCCATCGTGCGCTTCTCCGCCGACTCCGAGGCGATCGCCTGGGCGAACGACACCGAGTACGGGCTGGTCTCCTACGTCTACACAACCGACCTGCGCCGGGGACTGCGGGTGGCCGAGGCCCTGGAGACGGGCATGGTCGGCCTCAACCGGGGCATCGTGTCCGACCCGGCCGCCCCGTTCGGCGGCGTCAAGCAGTCCGGTCTCGGCCGGGAAGGCGGGCATGAGGGGCTACTGGAGTTCACCGAGACCAAATACGTCGCTGTCGAGTGGTGACCAGGCACCGCCGCGGGCCAGCCGCGCCCGGGACACGCGCCGCCGCGCGGCGCCAGGCGTCGCCGTTGCTCCGTGCGTGGCATAGGGTCTGGTGAGCGCACATGGACAGACGAATCTTCGGTCTCGAGAACGAGTACGGGGTCACCTGCACGTTCCGCGGCAGCCGGCGGCTGTCGCCCGATGAGGTGGCCAGGTACCTCTTTCGCCGGGTGGTCTCCTGGGGCAGGAGCAGCAACGTCTTCCTGCGCAACGGCGCACGGCTGTACCTGGACGTCGGTAGCCACCCGGAATACGCCACCCCGGAGTGCGACAACATCGTGGACCTGGTGGTGCACGACAAGGCCGGGGAGCGGATCCTCGAAGGGCTGCTGGTGGACGCCGACCGGCGGCTGCGCGAGGAGGGCATCGCCGGGGACATCTACCTGTTCAAGAACAACACCGACTCGGCCGGCAACTCCTACGGCTGCCACGAGAACTACCTGGTGGGCCGGCATGGCGAGTTCGGCCGGCTGGCCGACATCCTGATCCCGTTCCTGGTCACCCGGCAGGTGATCTGCGGGGCGGGCAAGGTGCTGCAGACTCCGCGCGGTGCGGTCTACTGCGTGAGCCAGCGGGCCGAGCACATCTGGGAGGGCGTGTCGTCCGCGACCACGAGGTCCAGGCCGATCATCAACACCAGGGATGAGCCACACGCCGATGCCGAGCGGTTCCGGCGGCTGCACGTGATCGTCGGCGACTCGAACATGAGCGAGACGACCATGCTGCTCAAGGTGGGTGCCACCGACCTGGTGCTGCGGATGGTCGAGGCCGGCACGGTCATGCGCGACCTGACCCTGGAGAATCCGATCAGGGCGATCAGGGATGTCAGCCACGACATGACGGGCCGCCGCCGGGTCCGGCTCGCGAACGGCCGGGAGGCCAGCGCGCTCGACATCCAGCGCGAGTACCTCAGCAAGGCCCGGGACTTCGTTGACCGGCGCGGCGCGGACGCCACCACGGAGCGTGTGCTCGACCTGTGGGAGCGGTCGCTGCGGGCGGTCGACACCGGCGACCTGAGCCTGGTCGATCGCGAGATCGACTGGGTGACCAAGTATCAGCTGATCGAACGCTACCGGGCCAAGCACGACCTGCCGCTGTCGTCACCCCGGGTGGCCCAGCTCGATCTCGCCTACCACGACGTGCACCGCGGCCGGGGGCTGTACTACCTGCTCCAGCGGCGTGGGGCGGTAGCGCGGGTCGCGCGCGACCTCGACATCTTCGAAGCCAAGTCGGTCCCGCCGCAGACCACCAGGGCGCGGCTGCGCGGCGAGTTCATCCGGCGTGCGCAGGAGAGGCGACGCGACTTCACGGTGGACTGGGTCCACCTCAAGCTCAACGACCAGGCGCAGCGGACCGTCCTGTGCAAGGACCCGTTCCGCTCGGTGGACGAACGAGTGGAGAAGCTGATCGCGGGCATGTGAGCCGACGCTAGGATACTGGTCGACCCCCGGGCCGATACGCCAGGGTTTCCCAGTTCTGGACCGACCGGAGGTTCTGCTCGGTGGCTGAATCACTCCCTTCTCACCGCTATGCGCGTGACGTGGTCGTGATCGGCGGCTGCGGTCATGTTGGCCTGCCGCTGGCCATCGCCCTCGCGGACCGTGGGGCGACGGTGGGCATCTATGACGTCAGCTCCGAGGCCGTCAGCATGGTCAACGGGGCGCAGATGCCGTTCGCTGAGCCCGACGCCGCACCCGCGCTCAAGCGCGTGATCGCGGAGGGACGGCTCGAGGCGACCGCCGATCCCGCGATCGTGGCCAGTGCCGAGCACGTCGTCGTGGTGATCGGCACGCCGGTCGATGAGCACCTGAACCCGGATCAGTCCGCCATCCCGCGGGCGCTTGAGGGCTGTGCGCGCTACCTCAGCGACGGCCAGCTCCTCATCTTGCGCAGCACTGTCTACCCTGGCGTCACCGCGCTGGTCGAGAAGATGATCGCGGGCCTGGAGATCTCGATGGACGTGGCGTTCTGCCCGGAGCGGATCGCCGAGGGCAAGGCCATGACCGAGCTCTACGAGCTTCCCCAGATCGTGTCGAGCCGGACCGAGCGCGGCAGTGCGCGGGCCAGTGCGCTGTTCCGGCGGCTCACGGACAAGATCGTCCTGATGTCACCCGAAGAGGCGGAGCTCGCCAAGCTGTTCACCAACGTGTGGCGCTACATCAAGTTCGCCACCACGAACCAGCTCTACATGATGGCCAACGACCAGGGGCTCGACTTCGAGCGCATCCGCGCAGGCCTGGCCGCCGACTACCCGAGAGCCGCCGACATGCCCGGCCCGGGCTTTGCCGCCGGGCCGTGCCTGTTCAAGGACACAATGCAGCTCGCGGCGTATAACAACAACAACTTCGCGCTTGGCCACACGGCGATGACCATCAACGAGGGCCTGCCGCTCTATCTGGTGCACCGCCTGGAGCAGCGATTCGACCTGCGCTCGATGACGGTGGGCATCCTGGGCATGGCGTTCAAGGCTTCTTCCGACGACATCCGCTCCAGCCTCTCCTACAAGCTCAAGCGGATCCTGGCCTTCAAGGCGGCCGCCGTCGTGTGCACCGACCCCTACGTCACCACCGATCCCAATCTGCTGCCGCTGGACGAGGTCCTGGCCCAAGCGGACCTGCTGGTCATCGGGGCCGCCCACCCCGAGTACCGCGGCCTGCAAACGACCACGCCGGTCGCGGACATCTGGAACATCCTGGGCAAGGGCGTATTGATATGACGGTGGCGGACGCCCGGGTTTCGGTCATCATCCCCGCCTACAACGAAGGGGCGCTCGTCCTGCCGGTCCTGGACCGGCTCTTCGAATCGGTGAAGCTTCCCTGCGAAGTGCTGATCGTCGTGGACAGCGAGGACGACACCACGGTGCCCGTGGTCGCCGAGTACGCCCAGAAGGAACCACGGCTTCGCTACCTGGTCAACACCTATGGCCCGGGCCCGGCCAACGCGATGCGCTTCGGCATCGACGCGGCCACGGCGCCAGTGGCGGTGGTGACCATGGCCGACGGCTGTGACGACTCCCGGCAGATTGACGACCTGACCAGGCTGATCGAGCGTGGCGTGGCCGTGGCCGCGGCATCCCGGTACATGGCGGGCGGGCAGCAGGTCGGCGGACCAGTGCTCAAAGGCCTGATCTCCCGCCTGGCCGGGCGGTCGCTGCATCTCTTCGCGCACGTCGGAACCAGGGATGCCACCAATTCGTTCAAGGCGTACTCGACCGAGTTCATCAGGGAAGTCGGCATCGAATCAAGGGACGGTTTCGAGATCGGCATCGAGCTGACGGCCAAGGCCAGGCGGCTGCGCCGCCCCGTGGCCGAGATCCCCACCATCTGGCTGGACCGGCAGGCCGGGATGTCGAATTTCCGCGTCGCCCAGTGGATTCCGAAGTACCTGCGCTGGTACCGCTTCTCGTTCGGGCGGCGGCTGCCTGCGGAGAGGATCAGAGCCCGGGCCGGGCACCGGCCGGGGGAACCGGACCTCGACGCCCGCCGGGCGGGGAACGTGTGATGGGACGGACTCGGCTGCTGGAGAAGGCGATGGGAAGGCGCGTGTGATGGAGAAGGTGCTGGTTACCGGGTCAGCCGGTTTCATCGGCGGATATGTCGTGGAGGAGTTGCTTCACCGCGGCTACGCCGTCACGGGCGTGGACAACTTCTCCAAATACGGGAGAGTGCGCAAGTCCTACGACGACCATCCGGCCTACCGCCTGGTCGAGGGGGATGCACGCGACAGCGAGCTGCTCTCCGGCCTGCTGGCGGATTGCGATCACTTCATCGTTGGCGCCGCCATGATCGGCGGCATCTCCTACTTCCACACCTACGCCTACGACCTGCTCGCCACCAACGAGCGGATTACCGCCGCATCGTGCGACGCCGCGATCAGCGCGCACCGTGCGGGCAGGCTGCGCAAGGCTACCTACCTGTCATCATCGATGATCTTCGAGAGCGCGGACTCCTGGCCGTCCTATGAAGGCCAGGAACGCCAGATACCGCCCCCGCTGTCCTCGTACGGGTTCCAGAAGCTGGCGGTGGAGTACTTCGCGCGGGCCGCGTGGGACCAGTACCAGCTCCCCTTCACCGTGGTGCGGCCATTCAACTGCGTGGGCATCGGCGAGAGCAGGGCGCTCGGCGATGAGGACATCCTGTCCGGGAACGTGAAGCTGGCCATGAGCCACGTCGTCCCCGATCTCGTGCAGAAGGTGCTCAAGGGCCAGGATCCGCTGCACATCCTGGGCTCGGGGGAGCAGGTCCGGCACTACACCTACGGCGCCGACCTGGCCCGGGGGGTCGTCACCGCGATGGAACATCCGGCCGCGGTCAATGAGGACTTCAACCTGTCCACAGCGCAGAGCACGACGGTGCGCGAGCTCGCCGAGCTGATCTGGCGGAAGGTCATGGGGCCCGGTGTCCCGCTGCGGGTGGTCCAAGACGAGCCGTTCGCCCATGACGTTCAGCGGCGGATCCCCTCGACCGAGAAGGCCAAGAAAATCCTCGGCTTCGAGGCGACGACCACCTTGGACGAGATGCTCGACACGGTGATCCCCTGGATCGCCGAGGCGGTCGAGGCGGGGACCATCTGACCGGGACTGCCGATGTCAGTCTGGCCGCGGGCTGAGCCGGGGGAGATACCGCCCGGCGCGCCGGTGCGCCAGTCACGCCCAGCGGGCCAGCGGCCGCCGGCCCGCTGGGCGGCCGTCGCTGCCTGGGCGGTGGCCGGGCTGATCCTGTTCGCGTGCTACTGGCGGCTGTCGTGGACCGTGGCCGTCAATTCGGACGGGGCCGGTAACGCCCTGCAGGCCTGGGACATGCTGCACGGCAACCTGCTGCTGCACGGCTGGAAGCTGTCGGACGTGTCGTTCTACACGACCGAACTGCCGGAGTACATGCTGGTCGAACTGGCCATCGGGCTGGGGGCCAACGTGGGCCAAGGGCAGCGCGACCGGCCGGGCCGGCCTCATCCGCGCCGCGATCGCCGCGGGCATCATGCTCGCCCCGCAACTGGGCGACGGAGCGGCCATCCTGCTCCTGTCGCCGGATCATGTGGGTACCGCGGCGCCGGTGCTGGTGGCGTGGCTGATCCTGGACCGGGCCAGGCCCCGGTGGTATGTGCCGGCGATCGTCGCCGCGCTGCTGGCCTGGGCGCTGGTAGCAGACTTGCTTGTCCTGTACATCGCGATCGTGCCGCTGGCCCTGGTCTGCGCGGTCCGCGCGTACCAGGCAGTCGTGCAGCAGCGGCAGCGGTGGTCCTCGCAGTGGTACGTGCTCTCGCTGGGCGCGGCGGCGCTCGGGTCGGTGGGCGCCGCGAAGCTGCTGGCCGCCGCGCTGCGCGCGGCCGGCGGCTATCAGGTCCACCCGGCGATAGGCAGCTTCGCCGATCCTGCCGCGCTGGCCAGCCACACCTGGCTGTGGGTGGAGACAATCCTGGTGCTGTTCGGGGCCGACTTCTTCGGCCGGCCGTTCGGGCCGGCGGCGGCGATGGCGCTGGTCCACCTGGCCGGGGTGGTCCTGGCTGCCTGGGCGGTCTGGGTCGGCGTCCGCGGGTTCTTCCGTGACCGCGATCTGGTTCCCGCGCTCCTGGTCACGGCGGTGGTCATCAACCTGGGTGGGTTCTTGCTGAGCACCCGGGTAGGCGACGTCGGGAGCGCACGGGAGATCGCCGCCGTCCTGCCGTTCGGCGCGGTGCTCGCGGCGCGGCTGCTGAGCGCCCGGCTGGCCGCGGCCCGGCTGATGCCGCTGCTGCTCGCGGGGCTGCTGGGCTATGTGGCGATCCTCGGATACGACGTGGCTGCGCCGCCTGCCCCCGCGCCGAACCAGCAACTCGCCGACTGGCTGGCCGCCCGGCACTTCCGCGACGGCCTGGCCGCCTACTGGCAAGCGAGCGCGACCACGCTGTCGAGCCACGGCCGCGTCCAGGTCAGCCCGGTGTGCGGGGGTCCCGGGCGGTTCACACGGGAGACGTGGGAGTCGCAGGCCTCCTGGTACGATCCAGCGCGGCGATACGCTAATTTCCTGATCCTCGGCGGGGCCGCCACCTGCAACCACGCCACGGCGGCCCAGGCTCGGTCCGTGTTCGGCCCGCCCGCGCAGACCTATTACGTCGCCGGGTACGCCGTCATGGTCTGGCACGAAAACCTGCTCGCCAGCCTCGGCTGACGGCAGCCTGACGATTTCACCGCAGGGCACGGTGACAGGGAGGACCGATGTCTGTCTGGCAGCGCGCCAAGCCGACCGGGGAGACATCCCCCGACACGCGCCAGGCGGCGGGCCGGCGGCGGCCGGCCCGCTGGGCGGCCGTCGCTGCCTGGGCGGTGGCCGGGCTGATCCTGTTCGCGTGCTACTGGCGGCTGTCATGGACCGCCCTGGTCAACTCCGACGGGGCCGGCAACGCCCTGCAGGCCTGGGACATGCTGCACGGCAACCTGCTGCTGCACGGCTGGAAGCTGTCGGACGTGTCGTTCTACACGACCGAACTGCCGGAGTACATGCTGGTCGAACTGGCCATCGGGCTGGGGGCCAACGTGGGCGTCTACACACAACTCCTGTCACCGGATCATGTAGGTACCGCGGCGCCGGTGCTGGTGGCGTGGCTGATCCTGGACCGGGCCAGGCCCCGGTGGTATGTGCCGGCCGTCATCGCCGCGCTGCTGGCCCTGGCGCTGGTAGCGGACACGCTCATCCTGTACATCGCGATCGTGCCGCTGGCCCTGGTCTGCGCGGTCCGCGCGTACCAGGCAGTCGTGCAGCAGCGGCAGCCGTGGTCCTCGCAGTGGTACGTGCTCTCGCTGGGCGCGGCGGCAGTGGCCTCGGTGGGCGCCGCCCGCCTGCTGGCTGCCGCGCTGCGCGCGGCGGGCGGCTACGAGGTGCAGCCGGTGGCGGCCCACTTCGCCGATCCTGCCGCGGTGGCCAGCCACACCTGGCTGTGGGTGCAGACAATCCTGGTGCTGTTCGGGGCCGACTTCTTCGGCCGGCCGTTCGGGCCGGTGACGGCGATGGCGCTGGTCCACCTGGCCGGGGTGGTCCTGGCCGCCTGGGCGGTCTGGGTCGGCGCCCGCGGGTTCTTCCGTGACCGCGATCTGGTTCCCGCGCTCCTGGTCACGGCGGTGGTCATCAACCTGGCCGCGCTCTTGCTGAGCAACCGGCTGGTCAATATCTTGAGCGCCCGCGAGATCGCTCCTGTCCTGCCGTTCGCCGCGGTGCTCGCGGCGCGGCTGCTGAGCGCCCGGCTGGCCGCGGCCCGGCTGATGCCGCTGCTGCTCGCGGGGCTGCTGGGCTATGTGGCGATCCTCGGATACGACGTGGCCCAGCCGCCCGCTCCCGCGCCGAACCAGCAACTCGCCGACTGGCTGGCCGCCCGGCACTTCCGCGATGGCCTGGCCGCCTACTGGGTGGCCAGCGTGACCACGCTGTCGAGCCACGGCCGCGTCCAGGTCAGCCCGGTGTGCGGCGGCACACGGTTCACCGGCGGGCGGTGGGAGGCGCAGACGTCCTGGTACGATCCGGCGCGGCGATACGCGAATTTCCTGGTCATCGGCGGGCCTTCGGCCTGCGACCACGCCACGCCCGCCGACGCCCGGTCCGTGTTCGGCCCGCCCGCGCAGACGTACCACGTCGCCGGATACACCGTCCTGGTCTGGCCCGAAAACCTGCTCGCCCGCCTCGGCTGAAGGCAGCCTCAGGATTTCCTCCGGGCGATCGGCCTTCGCCCACGGTAGTCAGTCGATGCCGGTAGGCTGACGAGGCTTACCGCCCGAGATGACAAGGTTGCTCATGCGACGTTTCACCGTTCTGCTTTCCATTCCCCTGCTGGCCACGGCGGTGGCCCTAGCCGGATGCGGGTCATCATCATCCTCCAGCGGCCCGGCCGTGTCGGTGTCTGGGACCTTCGCCAAGTCGGCGTCGATCACGATCCCGTCCCAGAAGGCCAATAGCAGCCTCACCGTCAAGACCCTGATCCAGGGCAACGGGCCGGCGCTGGGCAAGACCGACTCCTTCGTCGGCGACTATGCCGTTTACATCTGGAGCGGCACGACGCACAAGCTGGCGCAGAGCACCTTCCAGACCAAGTCCCCAGCGCTGTTCACGGGGCAGTTGCTGCCCGGCCTGGAGACCGCGCTGCGCGGTAAGAAGATGGGCAGCCGCGTTCTCGCGGTCATCCCGCCCAAGGACGGCTACGGCAAGACGGGCAACTCCCAGGCGGGCGTCAAGGCCACCGACACGCTGGTCTTCGTCGTGGACATGCTCAAGGACTTCACCGCGAAAGACTCCGCGTCCGGGACGCAGGTGTCCGACGGCGGCGGGACGCTGCCGACGGTCACCGCCACACCGGGCAGCGCCCCGGTGATCAAGATCCCTTCGTCCGGCAAGCCGCCGTCCGCGCTCGTCGCCAAGACGCTGATCAAGGGGTCGGGGTCGGCCGTCACCAAGGGCCAGACCGTTGTCGCGCAGTACGTTGGCGTCATCTGGCGGACCGGTAAGGTCTTCGACGCGTCCTGGACCCGCGGCCAGCCCTTCGGCTTCACCATCGCCGCGACGCCGAGCCAGGTCATCCCAGGCTGGGACAAGGGCCTCATCGGCCAGACGGTAGGCAGCCGGGTCATGCTGGTTATCCCTCCCGCCGACGGCTACGGGAAGACCGGTAACTCGCGGGCAGGAATCAAGGGCACCGACACGCTGGTCTTCGTGGTGGACATTCTTGGCGCGATCACGCCTGGTTAGTCCAGGTTGACCGGGGCCTCCGGTTGGCACCACCCGGCCGGTCGGTCTGATGGAATGATGCCTCACGTGACTACCAGCAAGGCGGTTATCGCCGCGGCGCCCGGCTCATCCGGCCAGGCCGTCCTGGCCAGGCTCCGGGCACCCCGTCCGGTTCAGTGGGCGGTGCCCCTGGCGTGGGTGCTCGGTGTTGCCGCCGCCTTCGCGTGCTACCTGGAACTGGCCCGGACGAGGGCGGTCAATTCCGACGGCGCGAGCCAGGCCCTGCAGGCCTGGGACATGCTGCACGGCAACCTGCTGCTGCATGGCTGGGCGCTCACTGACGTGTCCTTCTACACCACGGAACTTCCGCAGTACATGCTGGTGGAACTGGTCCGCGGGCTGAACGCGGACGTGGTCCACGTAGCCGCGGCCATGACCTACACGCTCGCGGTGCTGCTCGCGGCGTTGCTGGCCAAGGGCAAGTCCACCGGGCGTGAGGCCCTGGTGGCCGTCCTTGTCGCGGCCGGGATCATGCTCACCCCGCAACTGGATTCCGGGGTGAACGTCCTCATCTCCTCACCTGACCACATCGGCACGTCGGTGCCCGTGATGGTGGTCTGGCTGATCCTGGACCGGTCCCGGGCGCGCTGGTACATCCCCGTTATCGCCGGGGCGCTCCTCGGCTGGGCCCAAGTAGCCGACATGCTGGTGCTCTACATCGGGGTTCTTCCGCTCGCGCTGGTCTGCGCGGTCCGCGTCTACAAGGCGGTGGTGATCGAGCGGCGGCCGCTGGAATCGCAGTGGTACGAGTTGTCCCTCGGCGGCGCCGCCCTCGCCGGGGCGCTGGCGGCCACGCTGGCGGTGGCCATCATCCACGCCCATGGCGGGTTTTTCGTCCGTGCTCCCGTCACGATGTTCGCCGCTGGCAGCCTCCTGCCCAGCCACCTGGCCCTCACCGTCGAAGGGCTGCTGCTCCTCGGCGGCGCCGACTTCCTCGGGCTGCGCATGGGGGTCAGTGCCGCCCTCGTGCTGCTGCACGTGGTGGGCGTGCTCCTGGCCGGCTGGGGTACCTGGCTGGCCGCCCGCCGCTTCCTGCGCGACCTCGACCTGGTCGCCGCGGTGCTGGTCGCGGCGATCGTGATCAACCTGGTCAGCTACCTGCTCAGTACCAGTGCCCGGACCGTCCCGTCGAGCCGTGAGATCGCCGCGGTACTGCCGTTCGCCGCCGCCCTGGCCGGGCGCCTGCTGGCGAAGCGGCTCCTCGCGGCCAGGCTGGTTCCGCTGCTGCTCGTGGCCCTGCTCGGCTACCTGGTCGGCCTGGCGCACGAGATCATCCAGCCGCCGGTTCCCCCACAGAACGCGGCGCTCACATCCTGGCTGACGGCGCGGCATCTGCATACCGGCCTGTCCGGCTACTGGGAGTCAAACATCGTCACGCTGACCAGCGGTAACCGGGTCCAGATCCGGCTGGTGTCACCGGCGGGCGCGCTGCTCACGGCCGGCGCCGAGGAGGTGAACGCGTCGTGGTATGACCCCGCCCGGGCCACGGCGAACTTCGTCGTGCTGTTCCCCGGCGTGTCCGGCTACCCGGGCTTCACCCGGGCCCACGCGGCGCTGGCCACGTTCGGCCCCCCCGCCCGCACCTACCACGTCGGGCCCTACCTGGTGCTGGTCTGGAACAAGAATCTGCTGAAAGAACTGCGCTGACCCGCTGCCATTAGTCCGAGCGGCGGGGCCGGTCGGTGAGCGAGTCGATCAGCAGGCCCAAGCCGATGCCGAGCATCCACACGTCCTTGGCCAGCGGGATGCCCTGCGGGGACGGGCGCCAGCCATCTTCCTTCCGCATCCCGGGGGTACGCGCGTACATGCCGAGCAGGCTCGCCGAGAAGGCGACCAGGCCGGCCCCGGCCAGCGCGTCGGGGACGACCGGCAGCAGCAGCGCCGAGCCCAGGGCAATCTCAGTCACCGACAGGAGCTTCGCAAAGTCCTTCGGCTTCAGTGCGCCCAGGAACGGGTAGGTGCCCACGGCCATCCCATGGAGCCGGGCGGCGGTCTCCTCATCGGCCGACCATTTGCCAAGGCCGGAATTGAGAATGAACGCCCCGGTCGTAATTCGCCCCGGCTGGCGCCGCAGAAAGGCCGCAATGCGCATAGTCTCTCCTGATCAGTAGGTAACGTAACGGCGGTCTCATTCTGGCCCACCGGGGTGATGCGGTGCACGGTGGGTGGAGCGGGGAACGGTCGCTCCCCGGCGACCACCTCGACGGCCTCACGATGGCGAGCCTGGATGAGGAGCTTCGCGGCCCAGACATCAAGCTTGAGCAGTACGAATTCCCCGAGGTGCGGCTCTCCCACGCCGGTCTCGCCGGTCGCGCCTCCGGCGGACTGTGGAGTTCGTGGATGCGACAGGTGGCCGACTGTCCGTACCGTCGTGAGCGCCGCTCGATCATCGGCAGGCGGGCCAAAAAGTGCGAGAATCCGCACGTGGACATAGATCGCCCGGCAGTCGCCGACGTGATGGCGGATATCTCGGCTGCGCTGGCGCCGCAGATCATCGAACTGTCCGGCGAGGTCTACGACGTGATCGTGCGGGAGATCCCCGAGCTACGCGCCGACCAGCCCGTGCTTACCTTGCTCGCCTCCAGTGTCGATGGCAACGTCGCCACCTGCCTGCAAGTGCTGCGGCACGGGATCGACCTGGCGAACGTGCGCGCCCCCGCCGCGGCCGAGGAATACGCCCGGCGGCTTGCGCAGCGCGGCACGCCACTAGCCACCCTGCTACGCGCCTACCGCCTCGGGCAGGCCCGCTTCCTCGACCGGTGCCTGGGCGAGCTGGCGCAGCAGACCACCGACGTCGAACTCGTCAGCACGACTTCGCTCCGCCTCGCCAAGATCGTTGCTGAGTACATCGATCAGATGTCGGAAGATGTCGTCCGGGCCTACGAAACGGAGAAACAGAACTGGCTGCGCAACCGCAGCGCCGTCCAGGCGGCCCGGGTTCATTCCCTGCTGGCGGGCGAACACGTGGACGTGAGCGCGGCTGAGGCGACCCTCGGCTACCGGCTGCACCAGCACCACGTCGGCCTCGTGTGCTGGGTGGGCGACGCCGCCGGCACGAGCGACGAGCTCACCCGGCTCGAGCGGACGACCAATCGCGTCGGTGAACTTGCCGGCGCTGACGGTCGCCCCCTTTTCCTGCCCCACGACGAATCTTCCGCCTGGGCCTGGCTCCCCTTCGGGACCAGGGGCACCGTCGCCTCTGGGTCCGCCGCGGCCTGGACTGCTGGCAGCGACCCCGATATCCATTTCGCCATCGGCGACCCGGCGCACGGCAGCGCAGGATTCCTTCGCACCTATCAGCAGGCCATCGCGGCCCAAGCGGTCGCGCTCGCCGCCCAACCCTCAAGTCGGCAAGTGATCACGTTCCACGAGGTCGCGCCGGTGGCCTTGATGCTGGGTTCGATCGAGCTGCTGCGGACATGGGTCGCGCAGACATTGGCCTCGCTGGCCACCGATGACGAGCACCGCGCTCGCCTGCGGGATACCATGCGCGTCTTCCTGGAGGATGGCGGCAGCTACAAGGCCGCAGCCCAGCGGCTGACGCTGCACAAGAACACCGTCCAGTACCGGATCCGCAAAGGCGAAGAAGGCCTCGGCCGGCCCCTGGGCGACGACCGCCTGAACATCGAACTTGCCCTGCTGGTAAGCCACTGGCTCGGCGCTGCCGTTCTGCAACCAGCCGGAGCCGCCCCGCCACAGCGGTCATGATCGCGGTGACCGGGATGCGCATGACCGGCCCCGGTCGGTGAGCAGCAGGTCGCCCGCGGCCGTGGTGTCGAACTGCCATCCGCCCGGGACCCGCATGGTAAAGAACGGACCTTCAATTACCGCCGGCCCGGTGGCCCGCGCGCCCGGCCGCTGGCTGAGCAGCGAGTACACGGGCACCGCCGCGCGGCCCCCGCGGCCATCGCGCAGGGCCCGGGTCCCCCCGGCCTGTGCCGGGGACGCTGCCACCTCACCACCCTGGCCGAGCCTTACGTGCGGGAGCGGGGCGAGCAGCACCAGTTCCAGGGATGCCCGGTCGCCGGGTCCGACCTGGGCCGCGGCATCCTGCGGATCGTCAAGATCGGTCATGGTTTCCTCGTCGTCACGCTCCACGGTGATCCTGAATCGCGCGGTCCAGGCGCTCGCATCGACCCCCTCGGCGAGCAGGTCCCTGGCACCCAGTTCGAGCAGGTGGTCGGTGACCTCACGGATCGTCGCCGGATCTGTCGCCGGCAGCGGCTGCTCGTAGCGTTGGGAAAGATCGGAAAATCCCATACCGAACGAACTGAAAACCGCGGCTGTCGCAGGAATGAGCACGCGCCGTATCCCGGCCCGCCGGGCGGCCCCGCACACGGTCATCGGGCCGGCTCCGCCGAACGCGGCCAGCACGGTGTCGCCGTCGCGGGCCGCGGCGCCGGCCAGCGCATGAGTGATCGCGCCGACGTAAGCGTTCTCCATCTCCTGCAGCGCGTCGTCGAGGGAGATCGAAAGCGGTTCAGCGATCTTGGTCTCGATCACCTTCGCGCTTCGTTCAGGATGCAGGGTAAGGGTGCCGCCCAGGTAGGTCGCGGGATCGAGGAGACCGGCCAGCAGCATGGCGTCGGTGATCGTCGCCTCGTCGCCACCGAGGCCGAAGCAGGCGGGCCCCGGGGCGGCGCCGACGCTGCCGGGGCCGACCTGGATACGGTCACCCACGACGCGGAAGACCGAGCTGCCACCCACGCCGTAGCTGGTGATCGTCGCGAGTTCCAGGGAACTTGGCACGTCGTCGATCATCCCCCGCCGGGCGACGCGGATGGTGCCGTCGGTGACCACGCCGATGTCGGTCGTGGTGCCGCCTACGTCGACCATGACCAGGTGACGCAGGCCATAGTGGTCCGCAAGCGCCCGGGTGCCCTCCAGGCCGCCGCGCGGGCCTGAGCTGTAGGTCTTGAGCGCCGCGGACTTCACGACACCGGAAGAACCGCCGTCGTTGCGGAAGATCCGCAGCGGCTGGCGGGCATGGGCGTCACGCAGCCGGGCCTCCGCGTTGAACAGGAAGTGCTCCAGGGCGGGGTGCAAGAACGCGTTGAGCAGGCTCGACCAGGCGCGGCGGACATCATCGGAGTCGGCGACCAGTTCCCAGGAGAACACCAGCGGAGCCGACCCCAGCAGGTGCCGCGCGCAGCGCCTCAGCAGCAGCCGCTTGATGCGGGTCTCGTCGTCCGCGCCGGCCGCGCCGCCGACCGCGATGACCAGGCGCCTGGCTCCGCGGGCGGACAGTTCGCTGACCCGCGAGACGAGTTCACTGGTGAGCGCCTCGTCGTCGGCGTCGAGGCTGATGCTGGCCCACCGGTCGCCGACCAGGACCGCCAGCAGGTCCTCCTGGGCCTGGGTGGCCGCCAGGCCCTCCACCAGCGTGGGATCGGTGACGAGCAGGCCCAGCCGCGGGCCCGTCCGCTGTACCAATGCGTTGGTGCCGTGGGTGGTGGAGTAGCGGATGCAGTCCATGGACTGGAGCAGCGCCGTGAGCTGCGGCTTCCCGTACACCAGCTTCGAGACCTTGGTCAGGCCGTCGAACAGGCAGCGGCTCAGGTCGAACGGCGTGGTCAGGGTCTTTGTGTACCGCACGTCGTCGCCATCGACCAGGCAGAAGTCGGTGAATGTGGCACCGTTGTCGATGTTGATCAGTCGTGTCATCGCTCAGCGTTCCCGTCCGGGATGCCTTTGCCACTGGCGCCGGCGGTCCCTGCATCGCGCCGGGCGGGCATCCAATCTCTCGCCGTCACCGCATGGTAGAGAGGCCGGTCGCGGCCAGGCATCGTAGCGCGGGCACGACGCTGAGCCCGGGGTTCGTGACCCGGCACCAATGGCAGCACGCGAGCCGCAGCTTACGCTCGGGAGCGGAACGAAAGGCCGGGTTATGAGCGCTGACACCACTGCGATCGAATCAACCGCGGCGGACGCCGTGGCCGCGCCCCTGGACCTGCTGCTCACTGATGCGGTCCTCGGTTCGCTGCACCGGGTAAACCCGGGCGGGTCTGGTCTGCGTCTGGCGGCGGCGCTGACCACGCGGCCCAGGCTTGTCGCCGGGCGGGGGCGGCAGCTTCTCGCCGAACTGGGCCGCATCGCGGTAGGCACCTCGACGGTTCAGCCTTCCCGGCGGGACCGGCGGTTCACCGACCCAGGCTGGACGGGCAACCCGTTGCTGCGCCGCGCGGTGCAGGCCTACCTGGCTGCCGCGCAGGCCGCGGAGGGTGTTGTCGAGGACGCGGACCTGGACTGGGCCGATGCCGAACGGGTCGGCTTCGTGCTGCGCAACCTGGTGGATGCGCTGGCCCCGAGCAACAGCCCGGCTCTCAACCCGGCGGCATTGAAGGCGGCCATCGACACCGGCGGCGGCAGCGCCCTGAGCGGCCTGCGCCGTTTCATCGCAGACATGGCCGCTCCGCCACGCGTGCCGTCCATGGTCGAGCCCGACGCCTTCGAGGTCGGCGAGGACCTCGCGGTCACCCCGGGGGCGGTGGTCCTGCGGACCCCGGTGTTCGAGCTGATCCAGTACAGTCCGGCCACGGCCAAGGTCAGGCAGATCCCGCTGCTGATCGTCCCGCCCACGATCAACAAGTTCTACGTGATCGACCTGGCGCCCGGTCGCAGCCTGGCGGAGTACCTGGTCGGCAGCGGCCAGCAGGTGTTCATGATCTCGTGGCGCAACCCGGACGCGAGGCACGCGAAATGGGACTTCGACACTTACGGGCAGGCGGTCATCGACGCCATGGACGCCGTCTCGCGGATCGCCCGGAGCGAGCAGGCAGCGCTGATGGGGGTCTGCTCCGGCGGCATCATCGCCGCAATGGTGGCCGCGCACCTCGCGCACACCGGCCGGCCGGACCGGATCGCCGCGTTCACCCTGATGGTCACCGTGCTGGATCAGGCACGGGCCGGCCTGGCCAGCACGGTCATCGACGAGCGGAACGCGCAGGCGGCCGCCGCCGCGTCGCGGGCCCGCGGCTACCTGGACGGGCGGTCGCTGGCTGAAGTGTTCGCCTGGCTGCGGCCGAACGACCTGATCTGGAACTACTGGGTCAACAATTACCTGCTTGGCCGGCCGCCGCCACCGTTCGACATCTTGTTCTGGAATGCGGACACCACCCGGATGACCGCGGGCCTGCATCGCGATTTCCTCCGGCTGGGTGTCGCGAACTCGCTGGTGCAGCCGGGCGGGGCGACGATGCTCGGATCACCGGTGAACCTGTCACTGGTCGACCGCGACTCCTACCTGATGGCCGGGATTGCCGACCACATCTGCCCCTGGCAGAGCTGCTACCGCTCTACTCAGCTGCTTGGCGGCAGCAAGCGGTTCGTGCTTTCGACGAGCGGGCACATCGCCGCCATGGTGAATCCGCCGGGGAACGACAAGGCCAGCTACCAGGTGGCCAAGGAGTGTCCTGAGGACCCGCAGGAGTGGCTGCGGCACGCGGAGACCTGCCGCGGATCCTGGTGGCCGGACTACGTGGCGTGGCTGGCCGAGCGCTGCGGCGAGGAGAAAGCCGCCCCTGCTGATCTCGGCGGCAGCGGGCTGGAGCCGCTGTGCGCCGCGCCCGGGACATACGTCTATGACCGCTGACCCGCCCCCGCCCGCGGCCGGGGGCCAGCGGCGCCGGGGCCGGCTGCGCGCCGTGCCCTCGGTGTGGCAGCGGCGAACCCCCGCGGGCGAGCACATGCGGACGGTCACCGTCGGTGGCCGGGTCATGCGGGTGGCCGTGCGGGAGGGCAGCCCGCAGTGGCCGCCTCTGCTGCTATGCAACGGCATCGGGGCCAGCCTCGAACTGCTGCAGCCGTTCGTCGACGCGCTCGACCGGCAGCGGACGGTTATCCGGTTCGACCTGCCGGGCATCGGTGGGTCTCCCCTGCCGGTCATGCCCTATCACTTCTTGACGGTGGCGCCGCTGCTCGGCGGTCTTCTCGACCGGCTCGGCTACCGGCAGGCCGATGTCCTGGGCATCTCGTGGGGTGGCGGGCTCGCGCAGCAGTTCGCCGTGCAATGCCCGGCCCGGGTGCGCCGGCTGGTGCTGGTGGCTACGGGAACCGGGTCGCTCATGGTGCCCGCCCACCCTCGCGTCCTGGCGCGGATGCTGACGCCGCGGCGCCATCGCGACCGGGGGTACGCGGCCAGCATCGCCGGCGAGATCTACGGGGGCAGCCTGCGCGCCAATCCGTCGCGCGCGGGCGATCTGCTGCACGGGTGGACACGCCTCGGACCGAGCCGGGGGTATTACTACCAGCTGCTGGCGGGCCTCGGCTGGACGAGCCTGCCGCTGCTGCCGCTGCTGCGCCAGCCCACCCTCATCCTGGCGGGCGACGACGACCCAATCATCCCGCTAGTCAATGCGCGGATCATGCATCTGCTGATCCGCCGGAGTGAACTGAATGTCTATCATGGTGGCCACCTTGACCTGGTCTCCGAGGCCGACCGGATGGCGCCGGTAGTGGAGGCGTTCCTCGCCGCCGGGGCTGGGTCTGCTGTTGCGAGCCCTGACGGCACGCCGACCGCGCCCGGTAAGTGGAGAAAGGCCGGGACCTGACGCATAGCGCCGGCTTCGACGTCTCATCCTCCGGTTTCCCGAAGCCGGCGCCGGGACGCCTCCACCTCGGCCTCGGCCGCGGCGCGGCCGACCCAGCACCCGACCTCGACGCTTTTACCCGGTTCGAGTTCCTTGTAGATCTCGAAGAAATGCTGGATCTCGAGCCGGTGGAGATCCGGCAGGTGGTCGATGTCGCGTAGGTGCTCCTGGCGGGGGTCGTCCGCAGGGACGCACAGGACCTTGTCGTCGCGGCCCTTCTCGTCGGTCATCCGGAACATGCCGATCGGGCGGCTGCGGATCAGGCAGCCAGGGAACGTGGGTTCCTGCACGAGGACCAGAGCGTCCAGCGGATCGCCGTCCTCGCCGAGGGTGTCCTCGACGAACCCGTAGTCGGCCGGGTACTGGGTCGCGGTGAACAGCGTGCGGTCCAGGCGAATCCGCCCGGTGGCGTGGTCGACCTCGTACTTGTTGCGGCTGCCGCGCGGGATCTCGATGAGGACGTCGAATTCCATCGTCGGGTCCTGCGCGGTCATGCGAATGCCCCGATGCCGGTGATGTCACGGCCGACGATCAGCGTCTGGATGGTCTCTGTGCCCTCGAAGGTATGCACCGCCTCGATGTCGGCCATGTGCCGGATGGCGTGGAAGTCCAGCAGGATGCCATTGCCGCCGAGCAGGTCCCGGGCCTCGGCGAGCACCCCGCGGGCCTTCGTGGTGTTGTGCAGCTTCGCCAGCCCCGCCAGGGTCGGGGCGAGTCTTCCCGCCTCGGCCAGCCGCGCGATCTGCATGCAGTAGAGCTGCATCGCGGTTACCTCGGCGAGCATGTGCACCAGCCGCTGCTGGACAATCTGGAAACTGGTCAGGGTCTTGCCGAATTGGGTACGGCGCTTGGCGTAGGCCAATGCTGCGTCGAACCCGGCCACCGCGTGCCCGAGGGCCATCCAGGCGCACGCGCTGCGGGTCCCGACCAGCACCGTCGCGCAGTCGGCGAAGGAGTTAGCTCCGGGTAGCCGGTTCTCCGCCGGCACCCGGGCGCCCTCCAGCACGATTTCCGCCTGCCACACCGCGCGCAGTGACGCCTTCCCCTCGATGACGCGGGCCTGGCAGCCGGGCGTCCCCTTCTCGACGAGGAACCCCTTGACCTGGCCGTCGGAGGTGTCGCGGGCCCACACCACGATCACGTCGGCGATGGTGCCGTTGCCGATCCACTTCTTCGCACCGTCGAGCACGTAGGAACCGCCGTCCCGGTGGGCGGTCGTCTCCAGCGCGATGGAATCGGATCCGTGCTCGGGCTCGGTGAGGGCGAAGGCTCCGATCTTGTCCAGCCGGGCCATCGGCGGCAGCCAGCGCTGTTTCTGTTCCTCCGAGCCGCACTGCGCGATGGCCTGCATGGCCAGCCCGGCCTGCACCCCGACGAACGTGCCCAGGCTGCCGTCGCCGCGGTTCAGCTCCATGTGGATCAGCCCGGCCGACAGCGGGTCCATCGGCGGGCAGCCGTAGCCGTCGATGCCGTCGCCGACGATGCCCAGCTTCGCCAGCTGCTCAACCAGGGGCCAGGGGAACTCGGCCCGCTCCCAGTAGCCGTTGATTACCGGCAGGACCTGATGGTCGACGAACTCCCGGGTGCGCCGCAGGTAGTCCAGCTGCTGCGGTGTCATCTGCTCCTTGAGGAAGAAGTAGTCAGTGCCCAGCGCGTCTCCGATGCCGAACTTCAGGTCATCCACGTCGCTCCCTTAGGTTTCGAAGGCGGGCAATGGCCGGCTCTGGCAGGCCGCACCTCAGGGGCTAGCGGTCAGATACATGCCGCCCTTGATGGCCAGGATCTCGTTGCACCCGTCCTCGATCATCGACAGGCGGGCGTCCCGGAAGATCTTCTCGATGGGCTGGTCGCGGCGGATACCGGCGCCGCTGAAGATCTGCAGGGCCTCGCTGGCGACCTCGAACGCCGCCTGGGTAGCCGTGATCTTGGAGGCCATGGCGACCTGTAGCGCGGGGACGGGCTGGGTGAAGTTGTAGAGCATGGCCCGGCGAGCCAGGGCGCGGGCCGCCTCGACCTTGCGGTACATGTGGAACAGCCGGTAGGCCACATTCTGGTGCGCCGCGATGGGTACGCCGCCTTGCTTCCGCTCGTGCGCGTAGCCCAGCGCCAATTCGTAGGCGGCGCGGGCGGTTCCGACGAAGATGGCGCCCATACAGGCATTTCCGATGGACAGGACCTGGTAGGCGGCACGCTGGTAGTCGTCCGGGCCGGCGAGGACATTGGAGGCAGGAAGCACGACATTGTCGAAGATGACCGCGCCCTGGTTCAGGGCCCGCTGCCCGAGCTTGTCCAGAGGCGCCCCGCGGCTGACCCCGGGGGCATCCATCGGGACGATGACGACACACCCCCGTTCCGGGTCAGGCCCGCTGCCGGTGTCGGCAGCGCAGTACAGGATGCAGACCTGGGCGATCGTGCCGTTCGAGATCCAGTCGGCTTTCCGGCCGTTGATGAGGACCCTCTCCGGGGACAACGTCGCCACGCAGTCGGGGCGGCCGTACTCGCCTGCCGGGTGGAAGATCTGCCTGTTCGGATCCAGCTGGTCGGAACCATGCCCGGGCTCGGTTGTCGCCCAGCAGCCCAGTTTCGAACCGGGTGTCAGCTCGAGCAGATACTGGTTGCCGAACGAGGCCGCCATCCAGCGCGGGAACATCGAGACCCCGAGCGAGCTGGCGAGCCCGGCGTCGCCCCAGCCCAGCTCCTCGAGAATCAGGCATGCCACCTTGGCCGCCTGAGCGGGCTCGAAGGCCAGAAGCTGGTCGACGCCGATGCCGAGCTGCCCGAAGCCTCCGAACACCTGCCACAGCGGCGAGTCCGCCCCGATGACTTCCTCAGGTGTCATCCGGTCCAGCCGCTCCCCGATGGGCCGCATGACGTCGGCCGCGAAGCGGTGCGTCCCGTCAAGAAGGTCCTGCTCCTCTTTGACGAGCGGCGCCTCGGCCCCTGTCATCTGCAGGGTGCCATGCGGATCCGCGGCCCACGCGGCGATCAGAGAGCCTTCAGCGGGACGGGCAATGCTGGCATATTGGGCCATGACCGGTCGTCTCCTTCACCACATGGACTGTTCTGGCACCCCACGGCCGCCGTCCCCGTCAGGACGGCAGCCCCGCGGTCTTGAGGTCCGGCTTGCTGCTGGCCCCGGCCTCCGCGAGGTAGTCCTTGACCGGCGTGCCGAGCGGGAGGGTGACGTCGGCGACGCCGTAGATCGCGCCCAGGGTCCGGGTCGGCGCCATCTTGTAGAGCGGGTCGAACTCGGAAGCTGAGTCCATCGTCACCGAGCACCGGCCGGCCCACAGTTCCGGTGTCCCGCTCGCGCTGAGCACGGGTGCCATCGAGTAGTCGGTCCGGATCAGCTCGCAGATACTGGGCAGCTCGGCGCCGAGTCGACTGTTCGGAACCCTGCGCAGGGTCAGCGCCGGCAGGAAGCTCACCTCCTCCGCTTCCGCCGGCCGTTCCGGGTTCATCGTCACCGTCAGGAGTCGTTTCCCGGTGGGCCGCTCGACGGTGAACATCGCCTGTTCGCCGAACGGCGAATCGTCGGCGGGGCGCGCGTAGCCCATGCTCGCGAACTTCTTCGGGAACCCCCATAGTTCCCGGCCGCACGCCAGCGCCGCGTCGTTGTCGACGTAGATGAACGGGCAGAAGGTGTACGGCTCGCCCTCGAAGCTGACCCGGATCAGCATGATCGTCTCGTTGTAGACGCCCAGCGTCGAGAACGGGTAGTGGACTACCCAGGCGATACACACCGGCGGGTCTTCCAGGGGCGCCACACCCGGCGGAAGCAGCTCGGCAATCCGCGCCGGGTCGGCCTCGTACAAGGCGATGATCGCCTTCGCGCCTCGGTAGAGGTAAGGCGGCTTCGGGTAGAAGCCACCGGCCACCGGGAGGGCATAACCCTCGGTCAGTATGTCCATGACGCCTCCGTCCTGGTCGTTGCCGTTTCCGTGCCGGCCACGCATTGCGTGAACATGATCAACTCCTCGCTCTCGCCGGGGTTCCGAGCAGCAGCGGGTAGGCCCGGCGCTCCAGCCGGCCGGACAGGTCGAGGTGGACGAACTTCTCCTCGGTGTACTCGTCCAGCGCGTGCGGACCGAGTTCGCGGCCCAGCCCGCTCTGCTTGAACCCACCGAAGGGGTAGGCGGCGCTGACCATGTGCCAGTCGTTGACCCATACGGTGCCGGCCTCAAGCTGGCCGGCAACGTCAAGGGCGCGCTGGTTGTCCGTGCTCCAGACACCGGCGGAGAGCCCGTACTCGGTGTCATTGGCGATCCGGATCGCCTCCTCGACGGTCTCGCAACGGATCACCGCCAGGACCGGGCCGAAGATCTCCTCGCGCGCGATGGTCATGCCGTTGCCCACGTCAGTGAAGATCGTCGGCTCGACCCAGAAGCCGCGTTCGAACTGCGGTCCGGTCGGCACGCCCCCGCCGTAAGCCAGAGTGGCGCCTTCGTCCTGGCCGGTTTGGATGTACCGGAGGATGCGGTCGCGGGCTTCCGCCGAGATGACAGGTCCGAAGTCGGTGGCGAGGTCCAGTGGATTCCCGATCGAGATTGTCCTGGTGCGTTCGATCAGGCGCTCGACGAACTTGTCGTGCACGCTGCTTAGCACGATGACCCGGGTGCCCGCCTCACAGGCCTGGCCCTGGTTCATCAGGCCACCGAACAGCGTGCCGTCCACCGCGACGTCCAGGTCGGCGTCATCGAGCACGATATTGGGGCCCTTGCCGCCAAGCTCGAGGGTCAGGCGTTTCACATTGCCCGCGGCTTGCCGCATGATCTCGCGCCCGACGGCGGTGGAACCGGTGAAAGCGATCTTCCGGACGTCCGGATGGCTGGCGAGCCGGGCCCCGACGACGGGGCCCTCACCGGTCACGACATTCAGCACGCCGGCCGGCAGCCCGCACTCCTGCGCCACTTTGGCCAACTCCAGCAGCGTCAGCGGGGTGCGCTCATCGGGTTTGACAACGATGGTGTTGCCCGCGGCCAGAGCGGGGCCGATCTTCCAGACGGCCAGCAGCAGCGGGAAGTTCCACGGCACGATGGCTGCGCACACGCCAATCGGCTCACGGCGCACGATGCCGCTGGCCAATGTCGGGATCCTCAGCCGTGGTCCGGGACGCTCGAAGTCGTACCCGCGGGCCAGTTCGGCGAAGTACTGCAGGTGGGCGATCGAGAAGCCGAGGTGGAACGCGCCCGCCTGGCGCAACGTCGTGCCATTTTCCAGCACCTGGAGGGCTGCCAGTTCATCCATTCGTTCGGTGAGCCGCCGTGCTATCGCATCGAGCACCGCGGCCCGCTGCGCCGGTGGCGTCCGGCGCCATCGGCCCCCCTCATGCGCTGCTTTAGCCGCGGCGACCGCCCGGTCGGCATGCTCGCGGCCGCCCTTGGCCACGCTGGCCACGAGTTCCTCGGTGGCGGGGCTGCGGATCTCAAAGCGGTCAGCGGTGTCGACCCAGTCCCCGTCGATGAGCATCGGGTAGCGCCGGACGGTGTCCATCCCGGCCCCTTTCGCTGTGATCAGAAGCTCGCTTGGAGCCTGACGATGACCACGACCCGCGGAAGCTCGCGCGGTAACGCTTCGTGCCATCGGCCTGTGATCTGCGACACTACGGAGCCGTGATCGGGGGACAAACGTGCTGGCAACACGAGGTTCCGCCGCTCTCTTGGGCGCGCGGCACAACCGCCGATCAGGCCTGCGGCCGGCTCGCTGCGGTCATGGCCGGATCCTCTCTGTCGCCTCACTCACCAGAATGGATGTTGCCTGGACGTTCTGGGCCTGGTTGTGCGCTGGAACCAACGCTGCGTCGCTTAGTCGGTGCGCGGGGACATCGACGGCCGGGCCCATTGCCCGGACGATGAAGTTCGCCCTCGGCGTTCGCGTGGGCTGGGGTTCCCTCCGCCGAAGGAGGATGCAATGGTGAACCTGGCATCGAATCTCGTGGACACGGCGGATGTCCACGCTGGCCGCGTGGCTGTGCGTATGGGTGAGACCGGGACAACGTACCGGGAACTCGACCAGGCGAGCGCCCGGGTCGCCGGGCTGCTCCGCGAACGCGGCGTGAACCCCGGCGACCGGATCGCGATCATGCTGCCCAACGTGGCCGAATTCGCGGTTGTCTACTATGGCGTGCTCCGCGCCGGCGGGGTGGTCGTCCCGATGAACCCGCTGCTGAAGGTGCGGGAGGTCGCTTATTACCTCGGCGACTCCGGGGCCAGGCTGATCGTCGCCTGGCATACGGTCGCGGCCGACGCGCGCGGCGGTGCGCAGCGGGCGGATGCGGAGGCGGTCATGGTGGACCCGGCCACCTTCGCGGATCTGGTGGCCTCGGCGGCCCCTGATCACCGGGTCGCCGATCGCGATGACGAGGACACCGCGGTGATCCTGTATACCTCGGGCACGACCGGCCAGCCGAAAGGCGCCGAGCTCACCCAGGCCAACCTGGCCCGCAATACCGAGGTGGTGTGCACCGATGTGATGGATCTCGGTCCCGGCGACGTGATCTTCGGCGGCCTCCCGCTGTTCCATTCGTTCGGGCAGACCTGCACCCTCAACGCCGCCGTGGCGTCGGGGGCGTGCCTGACCCTGCTCCCGCGGTTCGACGCGGGTCAGGCGCTGCAGATCCTGGCCGGGCACCGTGTGACCGTCTTCGCGGGTGTGCCGACGATGTACGGAGCGTTGCTCGCCCACCCGGACAGGGCGGCGCACGACGTGTCCGCGCTCCGGCTCTGCATGTCCGGCGGCGCGGCGATGCCGGTCGAGGTGCTGCGCGGCTTCGAGGAGGCGTTCGGCTGCCTGGTGCTGGAAGGCTATGGCCTGTCGGAGACCTCACCGGTGGCCTCGTTCAACCATCCGGACCGGGAGCGCAAGCCCGGCTCGATCGGCACGCCGATCCGGGGGGTGCAGATGCGTGTCGTCGACTCCAGCGGCCACGAGGTCGCCCAGGGCGAGGTCGGCGAGATCGTGATCCGCGGTCACAACGTGATGAAGGGCTACTGGCGCAAGCCTGAGGAGACGGCCGAGGCGATCCCGGACGGCTGGTTCCGCACCGGCGACCTGGGCCGGGTCGACGAGGACGGCTACTTCGTGATCGTTGACCGGAAGAAGGATCTGATCATCCGCGGCGGCTACAACATCTACCCGCGGGAGATCGAGGAAGTGCTCTACGAGCATCCCGCAGTCGGCGAGGCAGCCGTGATCGGCCTGCCTCACCCCCAGCTGGGTGAGGAGGTCGGCGCGGCGGTGGCACTCAAGCCGGGCGCCACCGTCTCCGCCGAGGAACTGCGCGACTACGTCAAGACCCAGGTCGCGGCGTATAAGTACCCGCGGAAGGTGTGGATCGTCGACGTGCTGCCGAAGGGCCCCACCGGCAAGATCGTCAAGAGGGAGATCATCCCCCCGCCCGACCTGGACGCGCGATGAGGCTGTTGCTGCTCGCTCCCCCCGGCGGCGGCAAGGGGACACAGGGCGAGCGGCTGGCGGCCCAGTTCGGCGTGCAGCACATTGCCGCCGGGGACTTGCTGCGGGCCGAAGCCCGGGCCGGCACTCCGGCCGGGCACGAGGTCGCCGCCTACCAGGAGCGCGGTGATCTCGTTCCCGACCGGATCGTCTTCGATGTGCTGACCCCGGTCGTGGTCGCGGCAGTCGCCCACGGCGGATACATCCTGGACGGGTTCCCGCGGACCCTCCCGCAGGCCACCGCCGCGGCGGAACTCGGGGCCCGGCTGGGCCTGACCCTGAACGTCACGATCTACCTGCACGCGCCAGAGCCGGTGCTCATGCAGCGCCTGCTCACCCGGGCCGGTCAGGGCGGCCGCACCGACGACACGGCAGAAGTGATCCGGCACCGGCTGCAGGTTTTCGCCGAGACGACCAGCCCGCTTATCACCTACTACCAAAAGCGGGGCATCCTTCTGGCCGTGGACGCCAACCAGCCACCCGAGTCCGTCACCGCCGAGATCCAGGCCCGGCTGCCCCAGGCTGTGAATGGAGGCCGCGTTGACCGCTGAGTCGCCGTTGCGGGTCGAGAGCCGGGAAGAGCTTGTCTACTGGGTCAAGTCGCACTTCGGCAACCCCCTGCGCCGGGTCTCTGACCGGGCCGATGCCGGAGCGCCGGGCAAGCCTCAGCACGAGCCTGCGCTGGCCGTGCCCGGCGAGGCGAGCCCACTGCGGAGCATCTCCGCAGCATGCCGGCCGGCCGCCGCGGCGGCCAGGAAATAAGCCAGGTCCTCGTCCAGGCCCCGGCCCATCGTGCACAGCCGCACCGGGCAGGCGCGCAACGTGTCTTCCAGCCCGTCGATGCTGACCCGGACGAGGTGATGCCTGGCCGCCAGGGGGGCGGCCTGTGCCGCCACGCTCGCGCCGAACTCGCCCGGCAGGTCAGGAACCACCACGTCGGCCCGGGCCAGCGCCACCCGGCCGTAGGAGGTCAGGCTGTGGTGGGATACGCCGCGGTGGCGTTCCCTCGGGTCAGCCGCGCTGACCCGCAGCGAGGCGACCGGACGGCCGCCGAGCACCGCCGCGGCGTTGACCGCTTCGCCGGCAGCGACACCGGAGAAGCCCCACCTGGTCCCGGTGCCCAGGTTGCCGGGCCCCTGCGCCACGACGGCCACGTCCGCACCGAGCACATGCCGGGCGGCGAGCAGTCCCGTATGCACGGTGACCGCCTCCAGGTCACCGCCGAACGCCTGGCCCACGGTCACCGTGGCGGCCAGCCAGCCTGCCTCCCGCAGCGCCGCCGCGGTCCGCGAGAACCACGCGGGCAGGGCCCCGCCGTCGAGCATGACGTAGACCGCCCGGACCGGGGCGCCGCCGCCGGCGGACCGCCCGGCGAACAGGGCCGCGAGCACGGCTGGCAGCGCGGAGTGCAAGTCAGCCACCACCACGGGCATCCCGCCGAGGTCGTCGGCCTCACGCAGCGTGTCGTGGTAGGGCGAACCCTGCTCGTCCGCGCCGAGCACGGTCGCCTGGAGCGGGGTGTACCGGGCCTTGACCAGGTGACCTGGGCCGGAGGGGTCGGCGGGCAGCCGGTCGGGGACCGCCACCACCAGTGCGTAACCGCCCGTGCCCAGGCCGAGGGCGAGCGCGGACGTATTGAGCAGCACCCGGTCGCCGGGCTCAGGCCGTCCGGTAAGTTCTGGATAGGCCAGCGCACGAACCAACTCCCCGTCCACGGTCACGTCAAGCTCGACCGCGCCCCGCCATTCGCGCAGTAGCGCGGAAACCACGCCACTGCGCCACCTGATCATTCCGGCAGGGTACCGTCTGTGCTATCCCGATGGGGCTGAGGGCGGGGAGCGGCGAAGGACTGCGATGTCACGAAAGAAGACCGAACGCCTGCTGGGCCTCGTGGTCTGCCTGCTGTCCAGCGAGCGCTATCTGACGGCGGCCCAGATCCGTGATGCCGTGCCTGGTTACCCGGCCTCCTTCGACGCGTTCAAGCGTATGTTCGAGCGCGACAAGGAGGAACTCCGGGAACTCGGCATCCCGCTGGAGACCGGTGCGAATTCCGCAGTAGAAGAAGAAGCTGGGTACCGGATTCCGCGGCAGGCTTACGTTCTGCCGGAAATTCGCCTTGAGCCGGATGAGGCCGCTGTCCTGGCCCTGGCCGCACGGGTATGGCGGCAGGCCGAACTGGCCGGCGCGGCAGCCGGAGCGCTGCTCAAGCTGCGGGCTGCGGGGATCGATGCTGAGGAGACCATGCAGCCGGGCATCGAGCCCAGGCTGCGGGCGGGCGAGGCCGCGTTCGGCCCGCTGTGGGAGGCGGTCCGGGACCGGCGGCCGGTTGCGTTCGACTACCGGGCGGCCGGGCGCAGCGAGGCGCAGCGCCGGCATCTCGAACCGTGGGGGGTGGTGAACCGGCACGGCCGCTGGTACGTCGCTGGCCACGATTCCGGCCGCGAGGCGGTCCGGGTATTCCGGCTCAGCCGCGTCGAGGGCCCGGTGGAGTTCAGCGGCCCGGCCGGGTCCGTGACGGTGCCGGAGGGGACCGACGTGCGGGAGACGGTCCGGCAGTGGGATGCCCACCCGCCGCCGCAGCGATCGGCGGTGCTGCGGGTGCGCCGCGGCGCGGGCCACGGCATCCGCCGGTACGCCAGCAGCGAGCAGCCGGACTCGGGCGGCTGGGACCTGGTCCAGGCCCCCTTCTCCGATGTGGGCTGGTTCGCCGAGCACATCGCGTCGTTCGGCACGGACGTGATCGCGCTCGAGCCAGCCGACCTGCGGGAGGCCGTGATGACACAGCTGAAAGGAGCGCTCACATGAGCGAGCCGGAGGGGCGCGGCGCTGCCTGGACTGAGGAGCGAGGAACGAGCGACGAGGGAAGGCGGCGCCTCACAGCGCCCCGGCGGGCGAGCGGGGAGCAGAGTACGAGCGACGAGGGAAGGCGGCGCCCTAAGGCGCCCCGGAGGCGAGCGGGAGACAGAGCATGAGCGGGCGGCCGCCCCGGCCCGGCCACAGCACGGACCGGCTGCAGCGACTGCTGGCCCTGGTGCCCTACGTGATCAGCCGGAAGGTGGTCGGCCTGGCTGAGACCGCCACCACCTTCGGCATCAGCGAGCGCGAACTGGTCGACGACCTCAACCTGCTCTGGTGCGTGGAACTGCGCGCGCCGGACCCGTACTGCCCGATCGACCTGTCCTATGAGGGCGGGGAGATCGTGGTCAGCCAGGCCGAGTCGATGGACCGCCCGCTCCGCCTCGGCGTCGATGAGGCGAGCGCCCTGCTGGTGGGGCTGCGCATGCTGGCGGAGGTGGCCCACGCCGCCGCGGAACCCGGCCCGGCCGACCGGTCGGCGCTCAGCCGCACCATCGCGAAGCTGGAGGCGGCCGCCGGTGAGGCAGCGGCCCCCAGCGCGCAGGTGGCCATTCAGGTCGACCAGGTTGCGGAACGTGCCGTTCTGGCTACGGTGACCGATGCGCTCGGCCGGGGCCGGCGGCTGCACCTGTCCTACTACGTGCCCGGCCGCGACGAGGCCACCGAGCGGGACGTGGACCCCATGCGGCTGCTGGTGGTGGAGGGGCGCACCTACCTGGAAGGGTGGTGCCGCCGCGCCGAGGCGGTCCGCCTGTTCCGGCTCGACCGGGTGCTCGGCATCGACGTGCTCGAGGTGGCAGCGGAAGTGCCGGCCGATGCGAAGCCGGTCGACGTGGACCAGGGCCTGTTCCGGCCGTCCGCCGGCGATCTCAACGTGGTCATCGACCTGTCCGTGTACGGGCGCTGGGTCGCCGAGTACTATCCATGCGAAAACGTGACGGAACTGGGCGACGGCAGGCTCCGGGTGGCGTTGCGCACCCCCGACGGCGGCTGGGTACGCCGGCTCGCGCTGCGCCTCGGCGAGAACGGCCGGATCCTCGAGCCAGCCGATATCGCCGCGGCTGTCCGCCGGGATGCGGCCGCGGCGCTGGCTCAGTACAGTGAGGTACCTGACCGCAGCGGGCCAGTTGCGGAAGGGTGAGTTCCCCGGCGCCGGGGCGTAGCATGTGCGTCAAGGCGCCTCCGCAACGCGGCGGCACGTCGCTCGCTGAAAGGGCAGATATGGGACTTGGTGAACTCAGCCCGTGGCATCTGCTGATTCTGGCAGCAGTTGTCTTGGTGCTCTTTGGCGCGAAGCGGCTTCCTGACAGCGCGCGGTCGCTCGGCAAGGCCATGCGCATCTTCAAGACGGAGACGTCCGGGCTCCGCGAGGGCGACAAGGCCAATGAGGATCAGCCCCAGGCGGCCGCGGCGCAGCCGCTGCCCGCTCCCACCCCGCCCACGGTTGATGTCCGGCCAGCCAATGACGGTACGACCGTGAACGGCGTGCCGCTCTCGGAGGCCCAGCGGACTCAGTCCAGCTGAGCTAGCCCCCCGAGATGACCACGCCGCAGGATCCGGCTGCACCGACGCGCACGCGTGGTATCCGCATGCCGCGACCGGCCCGGCAGGTCAATCCCGAGGGCCGGATGTCGCTCATCGACCACATCCGGGAACTGCGCAACCGGCTGCTCAAGGCCCTGTTCGGCCTGGGCCTCGGGATGGTGGTCGGCTGGATCTTCTTCAACCCCGTCTGGCACTTCATCGAGCGGCCGTACTGCAAGATCCCGCAGAAGAACAGGCTGCTCAACACGCACGGCTGCACGCTGGTCGTCAACGGCCTGTTCGACGGGTTCTTCATCCACCTGAAGATTATTTTCGTGGTGGGACTGCTCGTCTCCTCACCCATCTGGTTCTACCAGCTCTGGGCGTTCATCGCGCCTGGCCTGTACGCCAGGGAACGGCGCTGGACCTTCGCGTTCGTCGGGACGGCAGTTCCGCTGTTCGCGCTCGGCGGCGGCTTCGCCTACCTGGCGATGACCAGGGGACTGCATTTCCTGCTGGCCCTGGTGCCGGGCGGAGCGGTCGCACTGATCACGGTCGACACCTACCTCGGCTACGCGATGGCGATGCTGCTGATCTTCGGCCTGGCCTTCGAAGTGCCGCTGGTCATCGTGATGCTCAATGCGGCGGGTGTGCTGACGCATGCCCGGATCAAGAAATGGCGCCGGATGATGATCTTCGGCGTCTTCGCGTTCGCCGCCGTCGCGACGCCGAGCCCCGACCCGTTCAGCATGCTGCTGCTCGCGGTTCCCTGCGTCATCCTCGTTGAGCTGGCCGAGGTCTTCGCCTGGCTGAACGACCGGCGGCGGGCCCGCAGGCCGTCCATGTACGAGGGACTGGCCGACGATGAGCTCGCGCCTATCGACCTCGCCGAAACGGTCGACTCGGATACCCGCTAACGCTCCTAGCGGTGGGTCATGGTCCCGAAGGTCACCATGCTGGTCCAGATCGTCTCGTACATGATGCCGTCCTGCGGGTCGGCCGCCGCGACCAGCGTCCCGTTGCCCTCATAGATGCCGACGTGGTAGACGTAGCCGCTGCTGTCGTGGAAGAAGACCAGGTCGCCGCGCCATGCCGTCCTGACCTTGCGGAAGGCCTGGTACTGGGCTTGCGCGGTACGCGGGATGGCCATGCCGTACTGGCCGTAGATGTACCAGGTCAAGCCTGAGCAGTCGAACCCGGTCTTGGGCGATTCGCCGCCCCACTTGTACGGGTAGCGGCCGACGAACGTCTTGGCGTAGGCCGCGATCCGCTGGCCAAGCAGCATTCTGGCGGCTGCGCCATGCCTGGCGGCCGGTTGGCCACCTGATGCCGCGGACGCGGAACCGGCCGTAGTCAGCGTGACGGCTGCGGCGATGGCCAGGACCGGCGCGGCTCGGGCCAGCCAGCGCAGCGGGCCGGGCTGAACGCTCGAAATATAAGGAATCTTCATCACCAAACATACTACTCTATGAAATCGGCCGATTACTATTCGTAATATGATCAAGGTCCACGGCGGCGGCAGTGGCGGCGTCTTCCCAGCGCTCGCCTAGGCTTCATCACATGTCCGAGCCCGCCGCCAGCCCGGCGCAGCGTTATGCCGCATTCCGCAAGCAGCGATCGGCGGACGGGCCGGAACTCGCCGCGTTCCGGGCGCTGTACGACTTCGATTTCGACGACTTCCAGAAAAAAGCCTGCCAGGCGCTGAACGAAGGTCATGGGGTGCTTGTCGCAGCGCCGACGGGGTCGGGTAAGACAGTGGTCGGTGAATTCGCCGCACACCTGGCGGTCGCCGAAGGCGGCAAGTGCTTCTACACGACACCGATCAAGGCCCTGTCCAACCAGAAGTACGCCGACCTGGTACGCAGATACGGCGCGGACCGGGTGGGCCTGCTCACCGGGGACAACAGCATCAACGGTGAGGCGCCGGTGGTGGTGATGACCACCGAAGTGCTGCGCAACATGCTCTACGGCGGATCGTCCACGCTGGCTGGCCTGAGCTACGTGGTGCTCGACGAGGTGCACTACCTGGCGGACAGGTTCCGGGGCGCGGTCTGGGAAGAAGTGATCATCCACCTGCCTGATTCGGTCCGGGTGGTGGCCCTGTCCGCGACGGTCAGTAACGCTGAGGAGTTCGGGGACTGGCTGGCCCAGGTGCGCGGCGGCACCACCGTGATCGTGGATGAGCACCGGCCCGTGCCGCTGTGGCAGCACATGCTGGCGGGCGGCCGGCTGTACGACCTGTTCACCGTCCCCGCCCAGGGCGGGGACGGGCGCAGAGCGCAGGTGAACCCGGAACTGCTGCGCCTGGCCCGGGGGGACGACCTGGCGGCGCGGAGGGCACCGTCGCGGCCCGGGCGGGGCGGGCGCCGGCCGACCAGGTTCCGGATGACGCGGCGCCCCGAAGTCATCGAACGGCTGGACCGGGCCGGGCTGCTGCCGGCGATCACGTTCATTTTCAGCCGGGCGGGCTGCGATGCTGCCGTCCGGCAGTGCCTGGACGCCGGGCTGCGGCTGACCACACCCGAGGAGGCCGCCGCGATCACCGAGGTGGCGGAGCGGCGCACCAAGGACATCCCGGAGCCCGATCTCCCCGTCCTCGGCTACGGCGAATGGCTCACCGGGCTGCAGCGCGGTATCGCCGCGCACCACGCCGGCATGCTGCCCACGTTCAAAGAGTTGGTGGAGGAGCTTTTCGAGGCGGGCCTGGTCCGGGCGGTCTTCGCGACCGAGACGCTGGCCCTCGGCATCAACATGCCGGCCAGGACCGTGGTCATCGAGCGCCTCGACAAGTGGAACGGCGAGACCCATGCGGACCTGACACCGGGGGAGTACACGCAGCTCACCGGCCGGGCCGGGCGCCGGGGCATCGACGTGGAAGGTCACGCGGTGGTGCTCTGGCTGCCGGGCACGGATCCGATGGAGGTGGCCGGCCTGGCCGGCACCCGCACCTATCCGCTCAACTCCAGCTTCCGCCCGTCGTACAACATGGCGGTGAACCTGGTCGGCCAGGCCGGCCTGCGGCATGCCGCAGGCCTATTGGAGTCGTCATTCGCCCAGTTCCAGGCGGACCGGGCCGTGGTCGGGATCGTCCGCCAGGCCAGGCGGAGCAGGCAGGCGCTGGACGAGCTCACCGTCACCTGCGATCGGGGCGACTTCGCCGAATATGACGTGCTGCGCCGGGAACTGTCCGACCGGGAGGGCGAGGCGGCCAGGCAAAGGTCGGCGGTGCGCCGCGCCGACGCGTTGCGGTCGCTGGAGCAGTTGCGCCGCGGCGACATCATCCGGGTTCCTGGCGGCAGGCGGGCCGGCATCGCGGTCATCCTCGATCCGGGGCTGCCCGGCGCCCGTAACGGCGCCCGTGACAACCTGCCGCTCCCGCTCGTACTGACCGCCAGCAGGCAGGTGAAGCGGCTCAGCGCCGCGGACTTCCCGGTCCCGGTGACGGCTATCGAGCGAATCCGGATCCCGAACTCATTCAGCGCCCGCTCGGCCAAGCACCGCCGGGACCTGGCCTCCACGGTCCGCAACAAGCTGGCGGCCCATCCCGAGGCGACCAGGCCGCCGAAGAGCGCGGACGGCGAGCACCTGGAGGCCAGCGGCGAGATCGCGCGCTTGCGCCGGCGACTACGCCAGCATCCCTGCCATGGCTGTCCTGACCTCGCCGATCACATCCGCCAGGCTGAACAGCGGGCGCGCCTGGCCCGTGAGGTGGCCAGTCTGGAGGCCGCGGTGGCCGGCCGCACGCACGTGATCGCCAGGACCTTCGAGCGGGTCTGCGCGGTCCTCGAGCGCCTGGGCTATCTGGACGGCGACACCGTGACGCGCGACGGCAGGCGGCTCGCCGACCTGTACACCGAGCTTGACCTGCTGGCCGCCGAGTGCCTGCGCCGCGGGCTGTGGGACGGCCTGGAGCCGGCCGAGCTCGCGGCCTGCGTGTCCGCCCTGACCTTCGAATCCAGGCAGTCTGAGGACGCCGGCCAGCCCAGGCTGCCGGCCGGCCGGGTGCGTGACGTGCTCGCCTCGATGGCCACGATCTGGGCCGAACTCGACGGGATCGAGACGGATCACCGGCTGTCGTTCCTGCGCGAGCCCGACCTCGGGTTCGCCTGGGCCGCGCACGCCTGGGCGCGCGGGAAACCGCTGGAGACGGTGCTCGGGCCCGACCTGACGCCAGGTGACTTCGTCCGTGCCATCAAGCAGCTCATTGACCTGCTCGGCCAGATCGCGGTCGCGGCGGGCTATCAATCGCCGCTCGCCGCGACCGCGCGGTCCTCCGTCGACGCGCTGCGCCGCGGAGTGGTCGCCTACAGCTCCGTGGGTTAGCTACGCTTCTGGGCGTGTCTATCGAACGGCGGGAATTCCTGCTCCTGGGCGGCGCGGTCGCCACCGGGGCCGCCCTGGCCGGGTGCACGAGCCCGCGGCAGGTCAGCGCGCCCCCCACCGGCGCGCGATCAGTACCTGCCACACCCTCGACACCTGCCGCACCGCCGACCACGGCAGCCCCGCCCGTGCAGCTCGGCCCGCAGGTCGTGCACGGATCGCGCAACCGGGCCCAAGTGGCGCTCACCTTCCATGGCCAGGGGCCCGTATCGATGGCCGACGCGCTGCTCGCTGAAACGGGGCAGGCGGGAGCGCGGGTCACGGTGTTCGCCGTCGGGACCTGGCTCGATCAATACCCGCAGATGGCGCACAGCATCCTGAACGGCGGCCACGAGCTGGGCAATCACACCCTGCATCACCTGGACATCGCGTCCATGGACGCCTCGGGCGCCTACGCGGAGATCGCGGGCTGCGCGCAGCGGCTGCACGCCCTGACCGGGTCGATCGGCCGCTGGTTCCGGCCGTCGCAAGCGCAGTACGCGACCGCGCTGATCGAGCAGACGGCCCGCCAGGTCGGCTACCCGACCTGCGTGTCCTACGACGTGGATTCGCTCGACTACACCGATCCCGGACCGGACGCGGTCGTGGCCAACGTGCTCGGCTCGGTGCAGCCGGGGTCGATCATAAGCCTGCATTTCGGGCATCCCGGCACCGTGACCGCCCTGCCCGGGATTGTGCACGGCTTGGCCAGCCGGAAGCTGAGCCCGGTCACCCTGACTCAGCTGCTGTCCAC
>WNFD01000321.1_pt1 | contig 47150 bp, 47 predicted proteins | sample 5400491 | NCBI WGS metagenome assembly WNFD01 (sample SAMN13153343, study PRJNA577476) | soil metagenome | isolation source: 120 cm saprolite under Douglas fir tree site 2 hole 2 replicate 2 | place: USA:California | collected 2015-04-18
GGGCAGGGATGGCGACCTACGTTGAGATACAGAAGTTCGTTCAGCGTCACCACGGCTTCGTGCCGAAAAACGGCTGGATCGCTCATGTCAAGGCTCTTCGAGGTTTACCGACGCGCCGTGCGGCGAACCGCGCTGGCCGTGGTCGTCGTGTGGAACCGTGCCCGCCTGAAAAGCGTGAGGCCATCGAAGAGGCGCTGCGGCATTTCGGTCTGATTTGACCTCCTGCTGTACCTGCGTCGCCTGCCTCAGAGTGTGTCGTTCTTCCATTTCGCCCGCCTCCCGTCACTCGCTAGGGCGGTCATGAGGCCGGTCATCGGTTGCCTCTGTTCTCCCAATGCGGCGACGAAGCTTGACCCCAGTTCCAACAGCCGTAGCCTTGCAGCCTCGGGAAGCATCACTGAGCAGCACATGCCCAAAGCACGACCCTCAAGGCTCCGAGCCTGGGTTGAAGGTGACTCGAGGGGAGAGCGACCGGTCACCACGGGCGCGAGTGTCATCCCTATCCATTTCGACATCGTCGTCTCCTTGCCAAGACGCTGATCCTCAGCGTTCGTCGTTACGTCTGTCTGGCATCGAGCCCCGTCGCCCGGCTCGCCTCGCCGCCGGAGGGCCCCTACGCCCTCTTCACTTCCGGCGCCTCGACTGCCGATGACCGTTCGGCCGCAGCCAGCTTCCAGACTGTCGATCCACGGGCTCCCCCTCAGCGCGTCCGCCCTGACGTGCCATGCTCCTCGAGCGGCGGACCGCCTTGGCCTGGCCCTCGATGTTGGCGAGAAGTGCCGGGTGGTCATCTCGCTTCAGCCCCTCCTCGATGAGGGCCCGGAGGACGATCTGAAGGCTCACTGGAAGCTTGAGCGTGATCGTCGCCTTCCCGGCAACGACCCGAGCCTGGTCCAGGACGTCCTGCGACAGAATGAGCAGGACCTTCGTTCTATTCTCGAGCATCACCACCTCCTGCCGGCCCAGCGGACTCCTGACCGGACGCCCAGCGCTGAGCTGATTGTTATATAATTTCTATTTGCTATATAATTTATATTGTGTTATCGGTATGAAGTCAAGCGAGATCGTGAGGGCGAGGCGGAGGTCGACGGACCCGCACCCGGAGAAGGAGGAAGGGCCTCGCCGGCTGGCTGGCCGGGTTCGTCATGAAGGGGGGAGGCTACGGGCTGATCGGGGACCTGGTTCTCGGTTTGGTCGGGAGCGTCGTGGGGGGCTGGATCTTCCGCGCCCTGGGCGTCTCCGCGGGCGGGGGGCTATTGCCGACCGTGTTCGTCGCCTTCGTCGGAGCGGTCATCGTGATCGTCGCCCAGCGCAAGTTGTGGCGCACCACACGCCTGGCAATGTGAACCTCACACCCCGGGTGACGTCCACCTCAGGAGGAGGAGCGTATGAAGATCCGCCCGTTGCACGATCGCATTCTTGTCACACGCGTCGCGGAGCCAGGAAGTCGGCCGGGGGGGCATCATGATCCCGGACACGGCGAAGGAAAAGCCCCAGGAGGGGCAGGTCGTCGCTGTGGGGAACGGCGAGGTGACCGAGGACGGCGAGTACGTGATCATGCGGGAGGACGACGTGTTCGCCATCCTCGACTGAGTAGGAGTGAGAAAGCCCAACAACTTACCGGCCCGACAGGGCAAGGACACGCAACATGCCGAAGAAACTGAAGTTCAACGAGGAAGCTCGGGGCGCGCTGCTCCGAGGCGTCAACATCATGGCGACAGCGGTGAAGGCCACACTCGGGCCCAAGGGCCGCAACGTCGTCATCGACAAGAAGTACGGCAGCCCCACGATCACCAAGGACGGCGTCACCGTCGCCAAGGAGATCGAGCTGAAGGACGGCTTCGAGAATATGGGGGCCCAGATGCTGAAAGAGGTCGCCGCGAAGACGTCCGACGTCGCGGGCGACGGGACCACGACCGCGACCGTGCTCGCCCAGGCGATCTTCAAGGAAGGCTTGAAGAACGTGACCGCGGGGGCCAATCCGATGGCGCTGCAGCGCGGCATCGAGAAGGCCGTCGAGGGCGTGGTGGCAGAGCTGAGGAAGCTCTCGAAGTCCACCAAGGACAAGAAGGAGATCGCTCAGGTCGCGACGATCGCCTCGAACAACGACAAGACGATCGGCAACCTGATCGCCGAGGCGATGGAGAAGGTGGGCAAGGACGGCGTCATCACGGTCGAGGAGTCGAAGTCGGCGGACACGGTGCTGGACGTGGTCGAGGGCATGCAGTTCGACCGCGGCTACCTCTCGCCCTACTTCGTCACCGATCCCGAGCGCATGGAAGTCGTGCTGGAAGACGCGATCGTGCTGATCCACGAGAAGAAGATCAGCGTGATGAAGGACATGCTCCCGCTGCTCGAGCAGGTGGCGCGGTCCGGCAAGCCGTTTCTGATCATCGCCGAGGACATCGAGGGCGAGGCGCTGGCCACGCTCGTGGTCAACAAGCTGCGCGGCACGCTGCACACGGCCGCGGTGAAGGCGCCGGGCTTCGGTGACCGCCGTAAGGCCATGCTCGAGGACATCGCGACCGTGACGGGCGGTAAGGCGCTCACCGAGGATCTTGGGATCAAGCTCGAGAACGTCAAGCTGGAAGATCTCGGCCGCGCCAAGAAGGTGGTCGTGGACAAGGACAACACCACGCTCATCGAGGGGGCGGGAAAAACCTCCGCCATCGAGGGCCGCATCAAGCAGATCCGGGCCCAGATCGAGGAGACGACCTCCGATTACGACCGCGAGAAGCTGCAGGAGCGGCTGGCGAAGCTGGCCGGCGGGGTGGCGGTGATCAAGGTCGGGGCGGCCACCGAGACGGCGATGAAGGAGAAGAAGGCCCGCGTCGAGGACGCGCTCAACGCGACCCGCGCGGCCGTCGAGGAAGGGATCGTGCCCGGCGGCGGCGTGGCGCTGCTCCGGGCGTCGAAGGCCATCGACAGGGTGAAAGCCGAGGGCGACGAGAAGGTCGGCGCCATGATCGTCAAGCGGGCGCTCGAGGAGCCCATCCGCCAGATCGTCGAGAACGCGGGTGCCGAGGGCAGCGTGATCGTCGAGAAGGTGAAGAGCGAGACGGCCCCGAACCGCGGTTACGACGCCGAGACCATGGAGTACGTCGACATGGTGCAAGCGGGGATCATCGACCCGACCAAGGTCGAGCGGGTCGCGCTGCAGAACGCGGCGTCGATCGCGTCGCTGCTGCTCACCACCGAAGCGCTGATCACCGATATCCCGGAGGACAAGCCGGCAGCCGCGCCGGCCATGCCGCACGGCGACATGTACTAATGACGTGAGGGGGCCGACCCCCCGCACACTCCCCCGGCACTCACCGCGGGGAGGCTGAGCGATTGGAGTCCGCGCGATGCGCGGACCACGGCCCGGGCCGGAAACGGTCCGGGCCGTATCTTTTTGTCGGCGTTGACCTTGCACCGCGCATGGATGTTTGATACGGTTAGGCGCTTAACTTTGGTCTGCGGGGAGGTGAGTGAGAACTGCGACCGTATGAAGTCCTCGTGATCGTCGATCCGCGTCCGACCGATGAGGAAGTCACCGCGCTGCTCGAGCAGCTCGGCGAGCAACTCAAAACGCTCGGCGCCGAGGTCACCAAAGTCGACAACTGGGGAAAGCGCCGGCTCGCGTACGACATCCGCAAGCAGCGGGAAGGCACGTACGCGATCTTCGAGGTTTCTGCCGAGCCCTCCGTGGTGAAGGAATTCGAGCGACAGGTGCGCCTCAACGAGAACGTGCTGCGCTTCGTCAGCACACGGGTTCCGATCCGCAAGAAGGCTCGGCCGGCGAAAACTCAGGAGGTGGTCGAGGAGGTCAGTTGATGGCGAGCCTCAACAAGGTGTTCCTGATCGGCAACCTGACCAAGCCCCCGGAGCTCCGTTACACGCCCAGCGGAACTGCCGTCGCTGATTTGCGGCTGGCGGTCAATCGCAACTACACGACGCAGGGGGGCGAGAAACGGGAGGAAACCTGTTTCCTCACGGTCGTGGTGTGGGGAAAGCAGGCGGAGAGCTGCGGCGAATATCTCGACAAGGGCAGTCCCATCCTCGTCGAGGGCCGGCTGCAGACGCGCGAGTGGGAATCCAAGGACGGCGGCAAACGAACCGTCATCGAGGTTGTGGCTGAGCGCGTGCAGTTCATGGGGCGCGCCCGGGCTGCCGCGCCGGCGACCGTCCCGGCGGCCGAGCCCTTCGCCGAGGAAGCCGGTTCCGGCAACGACGACGTTCCGTTCTAGCGGCCAGAGATCGAGCGCATACCAGAGATCGAGCGCATAGAGGAAGGAGCGAGCCATTCCCCCGACAGCTCAGAAGCCCGTCAAGCGCCGCCGGTTCGGTCGGCGGAAGGTCTGCAAGTTCTGCGTCGACAAGGTCGAGCTCGTCGACTTCAAGGACGTACGCCGCCTGAGGAGCTTCGTCAGCGAACGCGGCAAGATCATACCCCGGCGCATCTCCGGCAGTTGTGCGCGCCACCAGCGCCAGTTGACGCACGCGATCAAGCAGGCGCGCACGGTGGCCCTGCTGCCGTACCTCGCGGCGGACTAGAGCCAGCCATGAAGGTCATTCTGCTGGACGACGTCACGAAAGTCGGGCGCCGCGGCGAGGTGCGGGAGGTCTCGGACGGCTACGCGCGGAACTTCCTGATCCCCAAGAAGCTCGCGCTGTCCGCCACCGCCGGCAATCTCAAGAATCTCGAGCACATCAAGAAGCAGCAGGAGGCGAAGGCCGACCGCGTGAAGGCGGGCGCCGAGTCTCTGCGCGCGCAGATCGAGGCGCTCGCCTACGAGGAGCGCCGGCAGGCCTCCGAGGAGGGCAAGCTGTTCGGCTCGGTCACTTCGCAGGACATCGCGGACTTCCTCGCGGCGCGCGGCATCAAGATGGATCGCAAGCGCATCACGCTCGAGGAGCCCATCAAGGCGCTCGGAGAATTCTCGGTCTCCATGCGTCTGCACAACGACGTCACGGCGCAACTCAAGGTCACCGTCGTCCGCGAATAGCGGGCGTCGACGGCATGGTCGGCGAGGTCCCGTCCAGGATCCCCCCCCACAACCTGGACGCTGAACGCGCGGTGCTGGGCGCCGTCCTCCTGGAGGGTCGGGAGACCCTGCCGCGCGTGATCGAGGTGCTCCGCCCCTCGGACTTCTACACCGAGGCCCATCGCGCGATGTACCAGGCGATGCTGACCCTGTTCGACCGGGCCGAGCCGGTGGACGTACTGACGCTGACCGAAGAGCTCCGGCGGAGCGACCAGCTCCAGTTCGTCGGCGGGCCCGCGGCGCTGGCCCTGCTCGTCGAACAGGCGTCCATCGCCGCGTACCTCGGCTCGTACACGGCGATCGTCCGGGACATGGCGGTCCTGCGCGAGCTGATCCAGACCTCCAGCCAGATCATCGCGCAGGCGTTCGACGCCAAGGAAGACGTGCAGACGCTGGTGGACGACGCCGAGCGGAAGATCTTCGGCCTCGCCGAGCGTCGTCTCGAGGGCAGCGCGCTGCCGATCGGCAAGATCCTGAGAAACACCTTCGAGTACATCGAGCGTCTGTACGAGCGGAAGGAGCACGTCACCGGCGTCGCGACCGGCTTCGAGAAGCTCGATCTCATGACGTCCGGATTCCAACCCTCCGACTTCGTCATCATCGCGGGACGACCGTCGACCGGCAAGACGGCCTTCGCCCTCAACATCGCGCAGCACGCTGGCATCACGCTGCGAGGCAACGTGCTCGTTCTCAGCCTCGAGATGTCGGCCCAACAGCTGGTGCAGCGCATGCTGTGCTCGGAGGCCAAGGTCGACTCACAGGCGGTGCGCACCGGCTTGCTGCATGCGTCGGACTGGACCCGGCTCACGGCCGCGGCGGGCCGACTCAGCGAGGCGCCGATCTTCATCGACGACAGCCCCAACCTCACGGTGCTCGAGGCGCGAGCCAAGGCGCGCCGCATGAAGGCCGAGCACAGCCTCCAGCTCGTGGTCATCGACTATCTGCAACTCATGCGCGGACGCGCTCACATGGACAACCGGCAGCAGGAGATCGCCGAGATCTCGCGCTCGCTGAAGTCGCTCGCCAAAGAGCTCAATGTCCCGGTGGTCGCGCTTTCACAGCTCTCTCGCGCGGTCGAGACCCGCGAGCAGCGCCGGCCCCAGCTGTCCGACCTTCGCGAATCGGGTGCGCTCGAGCAAGATAGCGACCTCATCCTGTTCCTGTACCGGCCGTCGATGTACCGGGACGACCTGCCCATGGAGAAGACGAACATCGCGGAGGTCATCGTCGGCAAGCAGCGCAACGGGCCGACCGGCTCCGTGGAGGTCGTCTTCCTTCCCCAGTACGCACGCTTCGAGAACATCGCAGAGCAACACCGGCAACCGCAGCCGTTTTAGGCCCGCGGCCGCGCGGCCCGTCGTATCATGGGCCCCGTGCGGCTGAGCCAGCTGAAGCGTCTCTTCGTCGGAACCCCGCTCCCGACCGCCCAGTCACGTCACGAGCGACTCGAAAAGGCCACGGCGCTCGCGGTCTTCGCCTCCGACGCGCTTTCCTCCGTCGCGTACGCGACCGAAGAGATCCTGCTCGTGCTGATTTTGGCCGGCACGGTTGCCCTGAGCTACTCGATCCCGATCGGCATCGCGATCGCGGTGTTGATCGCCATCGTCGTGAGCTCGTATCGCCAGACGATCCGCGCGTACCCGCAAGGGGGCGGCGCGTACATCGTCAGCAAGGACAACCTCGGCGTGCCCGCCGGTCTGGTCGCGGGCGCGGCCCTGCTGATCGATTACGTGCTGACCGTGGCGGTGAGCGTGGCGGCCGGCGTCGCCGCCCTCACCTCGGCCGTCCCGACACTGTTCCCGTACCGTCCGGGTCTCTGCGTGGTCGCGGTCGTCGGCATCGCCCTCGCGAACCTTCGGGGCATCCGCGAGTCGGGTCAGCTCTTCGCCGCGCCGACGTATCTGTTCATCGCCAGCCTCGGCGGCCTGATCGTCTACGGTAGCCTCGGCGCCTTGTTCGACTTCCTCCCGGAGGCGCCCTATCAGCGGCATCCGCCCGGCCTCGAGGGTGTCGGCCTCATCCTGTTCCTCCGCGCGTTTTCCTCGGGCTGCACCGCGCTCACCGGCGTCGAGGCGGTCTCCGACGGGGTGCCGGCGTTCAAGCCGCCGGAAGCGCACAACGCGCGGGTCGTGCTGACGTGGCTCGGCGTGATCCTGATCACGCTGTTCCTGGGTATCACGTTCCTCGCGTACGACTTCGGCATCACACCGCGCCCGGAGGAGACGGTAGTCTCGCAGCTCGCCCGCCACATCTTCGGCGGCGGGTTCCTCTATTACGAGCTCCAGGCGGTCACGATGCTGATCCTCCTGCTGGCCGCCAACACCTCGTTCGCCGACTTCCCGCGGTTGTCATTCTTCCTCGCGCGCGACCGCTTCATCCCGCGCCAGTTCGCGACGCAGGGCGACCGACTCGTGTTCTCCAACGGGATCCTGATCCTCAGCGGGCTCGCGGCCCTGCTGCTGGTCATCTTCGGCGGCGACCCCCACGCGCTGATCCCGCTCTACGCGGTCGGCGTCTTTCTCTCGTTCACGCTCTCACAGGCGAGTATGGTGCGCCGCTGGCTCCGCCTCAAGGAGGACGGGTGGTGGTGGCGCTGGTGGTTCAACGCGCTTGGAGCGGTCGTGACCGGTCTGGTGATGATCACGATCGCCGCGACGAAGTTCACGCACGGGGCGTGGATCGTCGTCCTGCTGATCCCGACGCTGGTCGGAGTGTTCGTGCTTGTGCACCGCCACTATGAGGAAGTGGCGGTGCAGCTCTCGCTCGACGGCCTCGGGCCGCCGGCGCCGATGACCAACACGGTCCTGGTCCTGGTCGGCGACATCCACCGCGGCGTGATCAAGGCGATCCAGTACGCACAGACGCTCTCGCCCAACGCAAAGGCCGTCTACGTGGAGACCGACCCCGAGCGAACCCGCCGACTCGAGGAGAAGTGGGGCAAGTACGGGATGGGCGCGCCGCTGATCGTGCTGAGCTCGCCCTACCGATCGCTGCTCGGGCCGCTCACCGAATACATCGACCACCTGCAGGAGCAGGGGGAGAACCACGTGGTCACCATCGTGCTGCCGGAGTTCATCCCGGCTCGCTGGTGGCAGCTCGGGCTGCACAACCAGACCGCCTTCCTCATCAAGGGCGCGATGCTCTTCAGGAAGAACGTGATCGTCACCGACGTTCCGTACCACCTCCGGCACTGAGCCCGGGACCGCGCTCGTCCCCGGGGTAGCTCAGAGCAGGATGCGGCGCCCTGGCTCGACGGCCTCGACCTCCACCGTCGGCGCGGCGCCCCGAACCGCCGCGATGAAATCGGCGGGCGGGTGCGAACGAAGCCCGATGAAGTCGAAGTAATCGGTGTGTGGGTGGAAGAGCACGAGCCGGCGCGGGCGAAGGATGGCCGCCGCCGCCGCGACCTGCCTCGGGTAGTCGAGCTGGGCCCCCGCCACCACGACATCCGGGCGGTCGCGCTCGGCGACGGCGCGGACGCGGTCGAAGCGGGTCTGGTCGTTGAAGCCTTCGCCGTAGTACGTGAGCCGGCGTCCATCCTCGAGGAGGATCGTGAAGCCCATCCGGCGCGCGTCGTAAGGGTTGGCGAAATAGAGTCCCGACAGTATCGCTTTCGCCTCCGGCCGCGCGGCGAACATCTTCGCGGTGTCGACGATGCGGTGTTCCCACTCGAAGGTCGTCACGGTGAGCCCGTTCCACTCGAGGGCCTGGTTCATCTCGAGCGGGCGCATCCGGTCCGCCGGGATCCCGTGAGTCTCCCGCAGGAAACGGCAGACCTCGGGCGAGCCGACGAGCGCCATGCGCGAACTCTTCATGAGTGCGGGTACGTCCTGGATGTGATCGAAGTGGCCGTGGGTCACGAGACACAGTTCGGCGTCGGCGAACGACGCCGGCCCGGTGTGCGGCCGGCCGAACGGGTTCGTCCAGTTCGGATCGAAGACCAGCCGGCCGCGGGCCGTGACCAGCGTGAAGCACGACCAGCCGTGGTAGACGAGCTCCATCGTCCTAGATGCCCTCGCGCTCGAGCACGACGCTCACGGTCGTCTAGACTAGTCGACGTACGAGGGGTCGAGCAACTCTCTGGTACACTCGGAAGCCGCGTGGTCACCCGATGAACATCGTTCTCACTCCGGACGGCCCGCTGGACGCCCGCGCAACCCTCGCGCGCTATCACCTCTGGGGAGAGGATCCCACGAACCAGGTCACGAATGACGTCGTCCGGCGCGTGCTGCGACTCGGCCGACGGTTCGTGCCGTACGAGGTGCGGTGGAGCGGCCCCGTGGACGACACCCGAATCGCGATTCGCATCCCGGGCGTCGGCGCATCCGCCGTCGGTGCGGCCGCCGCCGCGGAGGTGCGCCGCCTCTTCGGCCTCGACCTCGACCTCGTCGGGTTCTACCGGATGGCGAAGGCCGATCCCGCGCTCGCGTCGCTGGTCGAGCCGCTCTACGGGCTCCGCCCGACGCTCGCGCCGACGCCGTTCGAGATGCTCGTCGGGTCGATCACGGCCCAGCAGATAAACCTCTCGTTCGCCTTCGCCTGCCGCGCGCGTCTCGTGCGCCGGTACGGAACGCCCGTGCGGCTCGGTCGGGAGACGCTGTGGGCGTTCCCCGACGCCGCGCGGATCGCGGGGGCGCGCCTGCGCGAGTTGCGGGCACTCAAGTACTCGACGCGCAAGGCCGAATACATCCGGGGCCTTGCCCACGCCGTCGTCTCCGGCACCCTGGATCTCGAAGCGGTCTGCGCGGCGCCCACGCCGACGGTGATCGAGCGGCTCACGGCACTGCGCGGGCTCGGCCGATGGACTGCGGATTGGTTCCTCGCCCGCTGTCTCGGCCGTGGCGACGTCTGCCCGGCCGGCGACCTCGCCGTCCGCAAGGCCTTCGACCATTACTATGGCCGCGGGAAGACGCTGAGCGAGAAGGCGATCCGCCGCCGCGCAGGCGCGTGGGGCCAGCACCAGAACCTCGCGGTGCACTATCTCCTCGCCGGGATGCGCTTGAAGCAGCCGGCGATCGGCGGCGGTACGTGAAGAAGGGCTTCGGTCTCAAGATCCTCGGCCAACCCGACCCGGGTGTTCCCAAGGACGTGCACCTCGTCGGCCGATACGCGCTCGGTGTGGACTGGGCCGACGGCCATGGGTCCATCTATCCCTTCGACCGGCTCCGGCGCGACTGCGTGTGCGGAGGGTGCGGTGCGCTCGAGACGCTCGCAGCCGAGATGGCGTGGCCCGAAGAGATCAAGCGAACGGACGAAGGGCTGCGGGTGACCTGGGTCGACCGGCACGCGAGCCTTTACCCCTATCCGGACCTGCGCGCGCTGTGCCGCTGCGCCGGTTGCACCGGCGGCCACTGATGAAACACGTGCGAGCCGCAGGGCCGCCCGGGGGCTGGGCCCCTAGGCCCGTGGCGGGCCCATGAACGAAGAAGGGCGGAAGCGGTGGGTCCTCGTCGGAATCATGCTGTCCATCTTTCTGGCGGCGATCGAGTCGACGGTCGTCGCGACCGCGATGCCGACGGTAGTGGCGAGCCTCGGCGGCATCCGGATCTATTCGTGGGTCTTCTCGGGATTTCTGCTCACGCAGACGGTGACGATGCCGCTCTGGGGGCGGTTCTCCGACCTCTACGGCCGCCGGTCGATCTATCTGGCCGGGCTCGCGACCTTCCTGGCGGGCTCGGCGCTGTCGGGCGCGGCCCAGGACATGGCGCAGCTCGTCGTGTTCCGCATGGTGCAGGGTGCGGGTGCCGGGGCGCTGATGACGCTCGGGTACACGATCATCGCCGAGCTGTTCGGCCTGGAGCGACGGGCCAGGATGCAGGGGTACATCTCGGGCATCTGGGGTCTCGCCTCGCTCATCGGCCCCTGGGTCGGTGGGGTGCTCACCGACCACGTCTCCTGGCGCTGGGTCTTCTACATCAATCTGCCCTTCGGGGCGATCGCGATGGCGGTGATCGCGACCGCGCTCACCGTCGTCGAGCGGCCCGTCCGGCGGCCCATCGTGGATTGGGCCGGCGTGGCGCTCTTCGCCGCCGGCGTCTCGGCGGTCCTGCTCGGCATCGTCGAGGCCGGCCGGGCGGGATCCTGGTCGAGGATCGCCGTCGTCGCGCTCCTCGTCCTGGGCGCGGCCCTTCTCGTCGCGTTCGTCGCAGTCGAGCGGCGGGCGGTGGAGCCGATCGTCCCGCCGCGCCTCTTCAGGAGCAGGATGGTCGTCGCGGCGGTTCTCACTCGCTTCCTCGCCGGCATGGCGATGTTCGGGGCACTCTCTTTTGTTCCGCTGTTTCTCCAATCGGTGACCGGAGCCACCGCGACGGGTGCCGGCCTCGTCCTCACGGCGTTCGTCCTCGGCTGGGTGACGACGTCGGTGCTGAGCGCGCGGTTGGTCCTGCGCGTCGGCTACCGGAGCATCGTGCTGGGCGGGATGGCCTGCCTCACGGGAGCGTTCATGCTCTTCGCGCGCTGGACCTCCGCGCTCACGCACGGCGCGGCCATGAGGGACGTCTTGCTGGCCGGCGTCGGGATGGGGCTGGTCGTCGTGCCGATGCTGATCGCGGTCCAGAGCGCGGTCGCGCGGAGCGATCTCGGCGCGGCCACCTCGATGACCCAGTTCTTCATGTCCATCGGCGGGGCGCTGGGGTTGTCGGTGATGGGCGCCGTCATGGCGCAACGGCTTCACGCCGGGCTGCCGATGAGCGAGGCGCTGCACGGCGTCTTCATCGTGGGCTGCGTTGTGTGCCTGGCGGCGCTCGCCTCCGCGTTCCTGGTGCCACCCGGACGCGCGAAGGATCTCGCCCGAGCCGAAATGCGCGGCGAGCCGACACGTGTGGGAGGATGAGTCATGGCCGGTGACGCGCCGCTACTCGAGCGGTTGGCCAAGCTGCCGGCGGTTCCGGCGGCGGTGGCCCTGGAGCTCCTCGAGCGGCTGTCGCAGCCGCAGGCGGATCCGGTGATCGGCCCGCTGTTCGGTGTCGACGAGGAGGGCGACGCCGCCGTGAATCCACTGGTCCCAGCGGTGCTCAAGCAGTTCGAGGCCCGGAAGGAGCTGACGTGCTACGCGGCGCTGATCGAGGGACTCACGGGGGTCTGGAACGCCGCCGTGCGTGCCGCCGTCGTGGCGCGGCTGCGCGCGTCCGGGCTGCCGCCCGATGACCTGCTCCTGCGGCTCGGGGCGCTGTCGCCCACGCTCGGCTTCGCCGCCGAGAAGCCCGAGTTGGCGCGGGAGTGGCTTGCGGATCCGTTCACGCAGGACGCGCTCCTCGTCCAGCAGTGCGTGATCCGGATGTTGTTCGCCCTGCGCGCCATGGCCGACGCCCGCGCCGGCGAGCTGACGACGTCTCAAAGGTAATCGGAGGACCAGACCATGCACATCCACGAACGGAACACGGAGCGAAAGCGGCTGAACGGGCTGATGCTGAAGTCGCCCATGAAGGTGTACGCCGCCTTCGGCGACCTCGGCAAGAAGGTCTTCGCCGACGGCGCCATCTCGAAGAAGCACAAGGAGCTGACGGCGCTCGCGGTCGCCGTGTCGCAGAACTGCTTCGACTGAATCGATCACCGCGTCGAGGAGGTCCTCGACCAGGGCGCGACAGCCGCCGAGATCTCCGAAACGCTCGATATCGGCGTCTTGATGGGCGGGACGCTCGCGGTCAAGTCGGTGCGCCACGCCTTCTCGGTGCTCGACGAGCTCAAGGGCAAGGGGGAATGACCATGGCGACGATTCCCGAGAACTGCCGTGACCTGTTCGCGAAAAAGGCGTTCGCCCACGTCGCGACCGTCGGCCGGGACGGCACGCCGCAGGTGACCCCGGTCTGGGTGGATTACGATGGCGCGCACGTCCGCTTCAACACTGCCCGGGGGCGGGTGAAGGACAAGAACCTTCAGCGGAATCCGAAGGTCGCGCTTTCGATGCAGGACCCGGACAACCCCTACCGCTACCTCCAGATCCGGGGACGCGTCGTCGAGATGACGGAGAAGGGCGCCGACGAGCACATCGACGCGCTCGCCAAGAAGTACCTGGGCCAGGACCGCTATCCGCACCGCCGGGCCGGCGAGGTGCGTGTCGTCGTCAAAATTCTTCCCGAGAAGATCCAGAGCATGGGATGAGCGCGCCCCCCCGTTTCCGGCGTCCCCCGCCCGCATGATCCAGGTCGAGGGTATCTCGAAGGGCTACGCGGGGCAGGAGATCTTCCGCGGGCTGTCGTGGCGGATTCCCGACCGCGAGCGCATCGGCCTGGTCGGACCGAACGGGGCGGGCAAGACGACGCTCTGCCGGCTCCTGGCCGGCGTCGAGGAGCCGGACGACGGGCGCGTCACTCGACCGCGCGAGACCACGGTCGGCTACCTCCCTCAGGAAGCTGCGGGCGCGCCCGCGGGCTCGGTGCTCGTCGAGGCGCTCGCCGGCTTCGACGCCGTGTGGCAGGTCGAGCGCGAAATGGAAGTGGTGGCGGCGCAGCTCGCGGCGGTGGCCGGCGGCGACGGAAGCGACGCGCTGACGGCGCGGTACGGAGATCTCCAGCACCGGTTCGAGGCGCTGGGCGGTTACCGCCTCGAGACCGAGGCGAAGACGATCCTGGGCGGCCTTGGGTTCCGAGAAGCGGATTGTCCGCGCCCGCTCACCGAGTTCTCGGGAGGGTGGCGGATGCGCGCCGCGCTCGCGCGTCTCCTGCTCCAGCGCCCGTCGCTCCTCCTCCTCGACGAGCCGACGAACCACCTGGACATCGAGTCGCTCGAGTGGTTCGAGGCGTTTCTCGCCGACTACGAGGGCACGGTCGTCCTCGTGTCGCACGACCGGTATTTCCTGAACCGCATGGTCACTTCGATCGCGGAGCTCGGGCCGTCGGGCCTCACCGTCTATCCCGGCGACTACGACGAATACCTGGTCCAGCGGGAGGCGCGTCGCGAGCTGCTCGAGGCGCAGGCGCGGAATCAGGCCAAGCGCGTCGCCGAGATCGAGCGGTTCATCGAGCGGTTCCGTTACCAGGCGACCAAGGCCCGGCAGGTCCAGAGCCGGATCAAGATGCTCGAGCGCATGGATCGCATCGAGGTCGAGCGCGAGGCGCGGGTGATCCGCTTCGCCTTTCCGCAGCCGCCGCGGACCGGCCGACGCGTGGCGACGCTCAAGGGCGTCCACAAGGCGTACGGCGACAACGTCGTGTACGCGGGCGTCGACTTCGAGGTCGAGCGGGGCGCGCGCATCGCCCTCGTCGGCCCGAACGGCGCCGGCAAGTCGACGCTGCTGAGGATGCTGGCGGGGGTGCTGCCCTTCGACCGGGGCGAACGCACACTCGGCACCCACGTGGCCGTGCACTACTACGCGCAGCACCAGCTCGAGGCGTTGACGCTGTCGCTGACGATCCTCGAAGAGCTGGAGCGCGCGGCCCCTGAGCTCGGGCAGACACGGCTCCGGACGATCCTGGGCACGTTCCTCTTCTCGGGTGACGCCGTGGACAAGAAGATCGCGGTGCTGTCGGGCGGCGAGAAGGCGCGCGTCGCACTGGCGAAGATGCTCGTGCGTCCCGCCGCGTTCCTCTGCATGGACGAGCCGACCAACCACCTCGACCTCGCCTCGCGCGAGGTGCTCGAGCGGGCCCTCGCCGCGTTTCCGGGCACGATCGTGTTCATCTCGCACGATCGCTACTTCATCAATCGCATCGTGACCGGAATCGTGGACATCGCGTGCGGGAGCCTCGTCTCCTACCCGGGCAGTTACGACGATTATCTCGACGCGAAAGCGCGCGCCGCGGCCGCGGCCGCGCCGGGTAGGACGCCGCGGGGGCCGGGTGGCGCGGTCCGGAACCTGAGAGAGACGACAGGTTCCGGACCGCGCCACCCGCCCCCCGCGGCGTCGGCGGCGGTGCGGCCGGAACGCGCGCGAGCGTCGAAGGCGGGGCCGGCGACGAGGGAGATGCGCGAGCTGCGCAAGAGGCTGGGGGAGGTCGAGCGGCAGATTCACGCGCTCGAGGCGCAGCTCGCCGAGATCGGCACGCGGCTGGGCGATCCGGCCCTCTATGCGGACGGCGAGCGCGTTCGCGCCGCGGCGCACGAGCGCAAGCGTGCCGAGGAGCAGGTGACGTGGCTCATGCGCGAGTGGGAAGCGCTGTCCACCGCGCTCGCAGCCCATGAGTGAGTCCTACGTGCCGGTCGAGCCCGAGGCGCTGCGGCGCGAGCGGGCGAAGGCGCGCGAGCTGCGTCAGAGCCCGTGGTGGAAGCGGCGCATCGCCGACGGCGTGTGTTACTACTGTCGCCGCTCGATCGGGCACCGCGCGCTGACGATGGACCACATGGTTCCGCTCGGACGCGGCGGCCGCTCGACGCGCGGCAACGTCGTCCCCGCCTGCAAGGCGTGCAACTCGAAGAAAAAGTCGCTGGTCCCGGTGGAGTGGCAGGCTTATCTCGATCGGCTCCACGGCTCCCCCGTCGACTAATCCGTATCTGTTTCGCGTGTCTGAATGATTGGACGTTGACGCGTTCCGCCAACGGCGGGTTCAATGGCATCGCTCGCGAGCGCTCGCGTGAATGCCGTGCACCTGAACGAAGGGAGGAACTCCATGAGTCACGTTCCCACCGCAATCCTCGTCCTGCTCGTCGCGTTCTCATGGCTCGCTCCGTGGCCGGCCGTCGCGGCGCCGCCGTCGCGCCCCGGAGAAACGCAGGCGTCGGCGCCGACCGGCGCTCCCGTCAACATCAACACCGCGGACGTCAAGGAGCTGATGAAGCTGGAAGGCGTCGGCCGCCGCGTGGCCGAGAAGATCGTCGAGTACCGAGACACCCACGGCCCGTTCAAGAAACCGGAAGAGCTTCGCAAGGTCGAAGGCGTCGGCAGCGGGCTCTGGGAGCGCAATCGCGCGCGCATCGTGATCAAGTAGCGTCGGCTAGCACTTTGTGCTTTGGGGCGCGCCGGACCCGGGTGTAGGATTGGGGCAAATCGACCGGAGCGTCACAGCGTTCCAGCAGCGTCCCCGTCGACAATTCCGCCGGCGGCCGACGTGGTCGAGCCCCGGGCCGGGAGTCGGCATCCGGTTCTGGGTAGGTGGGAACTGGGCCCGCGTGGCGGCCTTGCCGAGAATAGGAGGTGATCCAGCCGATGTGTAACCCTACGGTGATCTGTGAGGTGGTTGCCTCCTAGGCAGGCTCCACGCTAGCTCCGGGTGGAACGCCTGGGAGTCCAGGCGCCACCGGCCCCGACGGTCCCGCTTTCACCAGCGGGGCGGCGCGACGCGCGAGTGAATGAGTCACAACGCGCCGCAGCCACCGTCGGGGCTTTTAATTTCATCTGAGGGGGGAAGGCCCCCCTCAGATTCCCCCGGCTAGGCCTTTCGGACGTTGGCGGCCTGGAGCCCCTTCGGGCCGCGAGTCACTTCGAACTCCACCCGATCGCCTTCGCTGAGGCTCTTGAAGCCCGAGGCCTGGATGGCGCTGAAGTGGACGAACACGTCCTCGCCGCCTTCCTGTGTGATGAACCCGAAGCCCTTCGCATCGTTGAACCACTTCACTGTGCCGCTTGCCATGATGTTCCTCTTCTTTTTCTGTTGTGGAGCTTCACGCTCCGGTGATCCCGGCCCCCATGGCCGGGGATGCTAATTCCGCGGGACGGGATGTCCCAGGTGCCGCTCGATCGCGCGCAGCTGCTCGTGCTCCTCGGGCGCCGCGAAGCTCGTGGCGCGGCCGCTCGCCTCCGCGCGCGCGGTGCGGCCGATCCGGTGGATGTAGTCCTCGGCCGTGTGGGGCATGTCGAAGTTCACCACGTGGGCGATCTCAGGCACGTCGATCCCGCGCGCCGCGATGTCGGTGGCGATCAGCACGCGATAGCGACCGCTCCGGAAGCCGTCGAGCGCCTCGCGGCGCTGCGACATGGAGCGATCGGCGTGCAGGCGCGTCACCCGGTGACCGGCCGCGCCCACGGCGCGCGCCACGCGATCGGCGCGATGCTTCGTGCGCGTGAAGACGAGCGTCTGACCACGCTCCTCGCCGAGGAGCCGCAGCAGGAGCGGCGTCTTCTCCTGGGTCGCTGCCTTGTAGAGCATCTGCGTGACTTTCGCGACGGGTTTGGCGATCACGCCGGCGTCGACGCGCACGGGACGGACGAGATGCCGGCGGACCAGCGTCTCGACCTCTGTCGGCATCGTCGCCGAAAAGCAGAGGGTCTGCCGGTCGAGCGGTGTCACGCGGAGGATGCGCTCGACCTGGGGTGCGAAGCCCATGTCGAGCATGCGGTCGGCCTCGTCGAGGACGACGATGCGGAGCGTGCCGAGGCCAAGCGTCCGGCGCTCGAGGTGATCGAAGAGCCGGCCGGGGGTCGCTATGATGACGTCGGGTCTCCTCTGGAGCCCGGCGAGCTGCGGCCCCATCGATTCGCCCCCGATGAGGACGACCGTCTTGACGCCCTGGGCGCGGCCCAGCATGTCGAACGTCTCCGCGGTCTGCAGAGCGAGCTCGCGCGTCGGCGCGAGCACGAGCGCGCGCGGTCCCGCGCCGCCGAGCTTCGCGAGCCGCGAGTCCGCCCCGACCAGGAGTTCAATAGTAGGGATCGCGAAGGCGGCGGTCTTGCCGGTGCCCGTCTGGGCGCAGCCGATCAGGTCGCGTCCCTCGAGGATCGGCCCGATCGCCTGGACCTGGATCGGAGTGGGAGTGGAATAGCCCGCGCGGGCGATGGCGTCGCGCATCGCGAGCGTGAGCCGAGGATCTTTGAATGTGCAGAGCATGAAATGGAACGCCTTTCGTGTGTGGTCTCTGTGTTGGGCACCCGGGCCCGTTGCCGGGCCCGGGCGGGAGCGAACAGGGTAGGCTGTTAGACCTTCCTGACGTTGGCTGCCTGAAGACCCTTCGGACCGCGAGTTACTTCGAACTCGACCCGGTCACCCTCAGCAAGGCTCTTGAAGCCCTGGGCCTGGATGGCGCTGTAGTGGACGAACACGTCCTCGCCGCCCTCCTGTGTGATGAACCCGTAACCCTTCGCATCGTTGAACCACTTCACCTGTCCGTTAGCCATACCTCGAACCTCTCTTTAGGGGGTCTTCAAGCCCCGTGCTCCCGCCATCGTGGCGGGGTTGCCTTCCGGAATTGGAAGGCAAACAAAAACGCCGCGCGAACTGGGCCCGCGCGGCGTGTGTCTCGGTCTCACAATTGTTACCTGACTCCGTGTGTGCCAGAACCGATGCGTAGGATGACACGCACGGTTCAGCAAGTCAATCGAATTATTGCACGGCGCGGGTGACCGGGCGCGAGCCGTTCTTCGTACCGAGCCAGCCGGGAATCGCCACCGAGAAGCGCCCGGCGGTGCCGCCGGCCACGACCACGTGGATCTCCTCCGTCGACGGAAACTTGGAGATCATGGTCTCGGGCCCGGGCCGCGACTCGGTCGTCCCGAACCTCAAATTTGTGCCTTCTCCGTGGTCCTCGTCGGGCAGCAGCGTCCGGTACGGGCGGCGCACGGTCTCAAAGAGATGGCGCTTCAGGTCCTCCTTCGACCATCCGTCGTCGGCGAAGGTGCGGGCGTGCTCGGGGCCCACCACCAGCATCGTGTGAGAGTAGAGCGGAAAGTGCTTGCTGTTCCAGAGGCCAGCCATCGACCAGCCCAGCGATCCGCCGAGCGCGCGCGCCGTCCGGCTCGAGTGATCCGAGATTCCGTGCGGTGCCTCGCCGGCGAACAGCGTGACCGTCGACGCAACGACCGGGAAGCCACGGCCCGCGTGGTAGGGCGGCCACGGACTCGCGTCTTCGTTCTCGGCGATGCAGTAGGTGTAGCGCCCAGGATGGCCGAGCGTGGACATCGAGATCTCGCCCGGCCGTGCGCCGCCGACGTTGATCATCAAGAGGCGGAGCGCGCGGCCGATGGTCGCGTTCGCGCGATAGCCAGGACCGAAGACGCCGAAGGCGCTGTTGAGGCCGATGCGCGCGCGGATGGGGCCATTGACGACGATGAGCGGCGCGGCGAAGTGCGTGGAGGTCGCGACCCCGTGGAGGTTGAACGCGGGATCGCACGCGCACTCGGCGGCGGCGATGACGACCGGCAGGTAGTCGGGCCGGCACCCGGCCAGGACCGCGTTGATCGCGGCTTTCTCGACGGTCAGCCGGCCGTAGTTCGGCGGCATCTTGCCGAGCAGCTCGTCGCGCGCGCGCCCGGTGCCGGCGAGCATGTGTTCAACGCGCTCTCGCGTGGGGGGGACGACGGGCAGCCCGTCGGTCACGCCCTTGTCAAACCAGATCTCGAACTCGTCGGCCATCATCGTGCGGCGCGGCGATGCTATACCCGGACGTCACTTTCCGACAATTCCCTCGCTTTCCGAGAATTCGCCCGGATCGAAGGAGCTCGGTCGCCAATGACCAGGCGGGCGGTTCCGGCAAACTGGTATGTCATGACGCTGGCTGTCACCAAAGGTGCCATCCTGGGCACGGTCACCAGCGGGTCAACCGAGGAAAGCGCGGCCCGATGACCCTTCAAAGGAACCCCAAGTCCGATGCGGGGCGCTCCGTCTCCTGGCCTCGGCTTCCTGTCAGAACCCTCTGAAAAAACTCGTGTTTTCCATACCGAAGGTGGACCCGCGGAGCCCTGCAGCGCTTTCTGTGGCCTAAAGCCTTGGAAAAATAGAGTTTTCGTTTCCGGGTGGCACGGACTGTGCTACTGTAAGACCCCCGAACGCGGGGGTTTAATCGACGACTGATGGAGCGGTGATGTTCTACAACCTGCTGGCCGGGATGTTCTCAAACGATCTCGCCATCGACCTCGGGACGGCGAACACTCTGGTCTACGTCCGCGGCGAAGGCATCGTGCTCAACGAGCCGTCGATCGTCGCGATCCACCAGGCCGATCACTCCGTGCTCGCGGTCGGTCGCGAGGCCAAGGCCATGCTCGGGCGCACCCCCGGGAACATCGTCGCCATCCGTCCCCTCAGGGATGGGGTCATCGCCGACTTCGACGTGACCGAGAAGATGCTGCACTACTTCATCTCGAAAGTGCACCGCCGCCGCACGCTCGTGCGGCCGCGCATCGTCATCGGCGTGCCGTCGGGGATCACCCAGGTCGAGAAGCGAGCGGTACGCGACTCGGCGATGCAGGCGGGCGCGCGCGAGGTGTACCTGATCGAGGAGCCGATGGCCGCGGCGATCGGCGCGGGCCTGCCCATCCAGGAACCGGGCGGCAACATGATCGTCGACATCGGTGGCGGGACGACCGAGGTGGCGGTGATCTCGCTCTCGGGAATCGTCTACTCGAAGTCAGTGCGCATTGCGGGCGACGAGATGGACGAGGCGATCGTCCAGTACATCCGTAAGCACTACAACTTGCTCGTCGGCGAGCGGCGCGCCGAGGAGATCAAGGTCACGCTGGGGTCCGCGTACCCGATGGGCGGCGACCGCCGGACCATGGAAGTCAAGGGCCGCGATCTGATCGACGGCATCCCCAAGACCATCGTGATCACTGATGAGGAGATCCGGGAGGCGCTGCGCGAGCCCGTGATGACGATCGTCGAGACGGTGCGCACGTGTCTCGAGCGGACGCCGCCCGAGCTTGCGGCGGACATCGTGGACAAAGGCATCGTGATCACCGGGGGTGGCGCGCTGCTCCGGGGCCTGGACCACCTGTTGCGTCAGGAGACCAATCTCCCCGTGACGCCGGGCGACGATCCGCTGTGCTGCGTCGCGCTGGGGACGGGAAAAGTGCTGGACGAGCTCGATCTCCTGAAGAAGGTGGCCATCCCCGCCTAGCGGGTTCCAGCGCTCTTCTCTGGGGGTTCGGACGGTGAAGATTCAGAAGCTCGCGTTGCTTGTCTCCCTCGTGGGGATTTGCCTCCTGCTCCTCACGCTCCAGACGCGCGGGTACGGCTCGGCCGCCGGCGACCTCTTCGCGATCGTGACCACGCCGATCCAGACCGGGCTCGCGAAGGCGAGCCGTGCGACCTTCGGCCTTTGGGCCACCTACCTCGACTGGAAGAACGTGCGCGCCGAGAATCGGCGGCTGCGGGAGGAGGTCCAGCAGCTGCGGGTCCAGGCGCTGCGCGTGAGCGACACCGACGTCGAGAATCGACGGCTGCGCCGCCTGCTGACCCTCCAGGAGCGGCTCCCGCTCACGACCCTGCCCGGGGAGATCATCGCCCGCGAGTGGGGTGGCTGGATCCGGTCGCTCACGGTCAATCGCGGCCGGGGCGACAACATTCCCCGCCTGAGCGCGGTGATCTCGCCCGACGGTCTCGTCGGCCGCATCGTCGACGTCCGGCCCGGCGCGTCGATCGTGCAAGTGCTGACCGATCCCGCGTCCACCGTCGGCGCCCATGTACTGAGAACGCGCACCCCCGGCATCGTCGAAGGTGACCCGCGCGGCACGCTCCGGTTCAAGTTCATGGCCCGCGACGGCGCGTCCATCCAGAGCGGCGACGTGCTCGTGACGGCCGGGCAGGGCGGGCTCTTTCCGCGCGGCATCCCGATCGGTACGGTCCGGGCGATCGACAATCGCGGCGCCGCGCTCTTCCACTACGCCGAGCTGACGCCGGCCGTCGACTTTGCGCGGATCGACGAGGTGTTGCTGGTGACCGGCGACACGCAACGCGACCTCACCGCCTACTTCCCGAAGGACGGCTGATGCGCGGCCTGCTCGTGTTGACGGTCGCCGGAGGCTCGGTCGCGCACGCGACGCTCACGCCGCTGGTCAGCGTCCGGGGGGTGACGCCCGATCTGCCGCTGATCATGGTCAGTCTGCTCGCGCTCCGGCGCGGCTCCGAATTCGGATGCCTGGCCGGGTTCGTCACCGGCCTCCTCCAGGACGCGGCCGGCGGCGGCCTGATCGGCGTCCAGGGCCTGACGAAGGCGGTGATCGGGTTCGGGATCGGTGTCGCCGGAAGCCGGTTGCGGGTGAGTCAGCCGCTGGTGCAGGTGCCCGGGCTCGTCGTGCTCACGATCGCGGAAGGACTCGCGCGGTTCGCGCTGCTCCAAATTTTCCGCTTCCCGGCGCCGTTCGGCGAGTTGATGATGTACGTCGTGATCCCGCAGGCGCTCTTCAACGGGTTCGTCGGCGCCGCCGTCGTGCTGAGTCTCGCCGGGGTGCAGACCCTTCGCGCGCGCTTCGAAGGTGAGCCGTCGTGAGCTTCTCTGGACGATCCCTGCCCAGCCGGCGCGATCCCGGGCAGAAGCGCGTCATGGTGATCGCGACGGTGGTGACCGTCGCGTTCCTCGTCCTGATCGGCCAGCTCTGGTATCTCCAGGTGCTCGAGGGCGGCCGGTTCCTCGACGCGTCGGACAAGAACCGGATCCGTGTCCGCCCCATCGCCGCGCCGCGCGGTATCCTGTTCGACCGTCACGGCACGCCTCTCGTCGACAACCGCCCGGCGTTCACCCTCTCGCTGATCCCCCGCGAGCTGCCCCGCGACGTCGAGACGCGTGACGCCGTCCTCGGCCGCGTCGCCTCGCTGCTCCACATCCCCTACCAGGAGCTGATCGACGCGGTGACGCGGGTGCAGCCCGACTCGCTCCTGCCGGTGCGTGTGCGTCGTGGCCTGACCCTCGCGGAGGTCGCGAAGGTGGAGGAGTGGAAGCTCGAGCTTCCGGGCGTGATCGCCGAAGTCGAGCCCCAGCGCGTGTACCCGACGAGCCGGTTCGCCGCGCACCTCCTGGGGTACGTTCGCGAGGCCAACGACGAGCAACTCAAGCAGGGGCGTTATCGGCGCGGCGATATGGTGGGGCAGAGCGGCCTCGAGCGGCTGCTCGACGAGCATCTGCGCGGCCAGGACGGCGGAGAGCGCATCGAGGTCGACGCGATGGGGCGTCCGGTCCGCCGGGTGCAGCAGACCGAGCCGCACGCCGGGGCGCAGGTGATCACCACGCTGGACCGAGGGATCCAGGAGGCCGCGGAGCGCGCGATGGAGGGGCACGCCGGCGCGGTCGTCGTCATGGATCCGCGCAGCGGCGACGTGCTCGCCATGGTGTCCACGCCCGCCTTCGAGATCGATCGCTTCACCGGGACCATCGAGCGCGACGCGTGGCTGCGGGTAGTTCAGGATCCGAACTTCCCGTTGTTGAACCGCACCATCCAGAGCCAGTACGCGCCCGGCTCCGTGTTCAAGATCATCGTCGCGGCGGCGGGCCTGCAGGAGAGGACGCTCACGCCGCTCGACCGGACGCACTGCACCGGCGAGTTCCAGCTGGGCGGATCCACCTTCAAGGACTGGAAGGAAGGCGGGCACGGCACGGTCGATCTTCACAACGCGATCGTACAGTCCTGCAACGTCTTCTTCTACGAGGCGGGACTCCGAATCGGCGGCGCGGCGATCGTGCGCTACGCGAGCGCGTTCGGGTTTGGCCAGCCGACCGCCATCGACCTGCCGGGGGAGAAGAACGGCCTCCTGCCGCGGCCGCAGCTCGGGCGCGGACGTCAGGGGCGGGCGTACCCGGCCGGAGAGACGGTCAACATGTCCATCGGACAGGGCACCGTGCTGGTCACCCCGATGCAGGTCGCGCGCTTCATGGCCGCGATCGCCAACGGCGGTGTCCTGTGGCGGCCGCGCCTCGTGCAGCGGGTCGAGCGCCCCGACCACGACGTCGTGTGGAGCGACCAGGGGCAGGTCAGCGGCCACGTCGAGTTGTCGCCGGTCGTGTGGGCGTTCCTCCGGCAGAGCCTCTGGTCGGTGGTGAACGATGGAGGGACGGGCGCGGCGGCCCGCATCCCCGGCCTCGACATCGCCGGGAAGACCGGCACCGCGCAGATGATCGCCAAGTCGAAGGCCGAGAAGGGCCAGGACCACGCGTGGTTCGCCGCCTTTGCGCCGGCGAAGGCGCCGGAGGTCGTCGTAGTGGTGATCGCGGAGCGGGGCGGTAAAGGTGGCCAGGTCGCGGCCCCGATCGCGCGGAAGATCCTGAACGCGATCTTCTTCGAGAAGGTTGCCGCGGTGGAGATCGCCGGCTAGTGCTTCGGATCGACCGGCGCCTGCTGCAGAACGTGGACTGGGCGCTGCTGGCGATCGCATTCGGACTGGTCGTGATGAGCACGGTGACGCTCGCGAGCCTGCACGTGGGCCGCGCGGGCGGCAGCGTCGTCGTCCGCCAGGTCCTCTGGTTCGCGGTTGGCCTCACCGTCATGGTGTTGCTGGCGAGCCTCGACTACCGGAGGCTCGTCCGCGCCGCGCCGGCCCTGTACCTCCTGGGCCTGGCCGGGCTGGCCGCCGTGTTCCTGCTGGGCCGGACGGTGTCGGGCGCGCGGCGGTGGATCGTCTTCGGCCCGATGTCGATCCAGCCCTCCGAGCTCTTCAAGATCTGCTTCGTGCTCATCGTGGTGTGGGCGGTCACGTCCCGCTGGGCGCAGCCCGTGGGCAAGCTCACCATCGCCTTGATACTGCCGATCGTGGCGGTGCCGGCCGTGCTGATCATCAAGCAGCCGGACCTCGGCACCGCCCTCCTGCTTGTCCCCGTGCTCACGATTCTGCTCGTGGGCGCGGGGCTGCGCCTCAAGGTCCTCGGCGGCCTGGCGCTCGCGGCGCTGTCCGCGATGCCGCTGGCCTGGCTGGCGCTGAAGGACTACCAACGCGAACGAATTCTCGTTTTCCTGGATCCGTTCCGCGATCCGCTCGGGAGCGCGTACAACGTGATCCAGGCGAAGATCGCGATCGGATCGGGTCAGCTCCTGGGCAAGGGCGTGGCCGGCGCGACGCAGAGCCGGCTGGCGTTCCTCCCGGAGCGTCACACGGATTTCATCTTCGCCGTATTCGCCGAGATGTGGGGGTTCGTCGGCTGTCTCATCCTGCTGCTGTGTTATGTCTTGCTCCTTCTGCGGGGCTTCGACATCGCGGCAACCGCACGCGAGCCGGTGGGTCGGCTCGTGGCGCTGGGCGCCACGGCGCTGTTCGCGGCGCAGGTACTGATCAACGTGGGGATGGTGACCGGGCTCCTGCCCGTCGTTGGGATCCCGCTGCCGTTGATGAGCTACGGCGGCTCCTCGATGGTCGCCTCCTGCATGACGCTCGGCCTTCTCCTCTCGGTACGAATGCGGCAGTTCCAATGAGACGCGGACGCCGCGGTCCCTTGACGCGAGTCGCCGTGTCGGCGAGGTGCTGCCGTGCGCAAACGGATCGTCGTCAACGCGGAGCTCATCGAAACTCGTGTCGGGGTCCAGGAGGGTAATCTCCTCACCGAGCTCTATGTCGAGCGGCACCGCCACCGCTCGATCGTGGGGAGCGTCTACAAGGGCGTCGTGACGAACGTCCTGCCGGGCATGCAGGCCGCGTTCGTCGACATCGGGCTGCAGAAGGACGCCTTCCTCTACGCCGGCGACTACACGACCAACCTCGGCGACTTTGCGCGCGTGATGCTCACGGGCAGCGATGAGGAAGGCGAGGCCGACGTGGACGTGGAGGAGCTCGAGCCGCGCCGCGACGCCTCCCCGATCGAGGAACTGCTCCACAAGGGCGAGAACGTCCTCGTGCAGGCCTCCAAGGAATCGCTCGGGACCAAGGGGGCGCGGATCACGTCCTTCATCTCGCTGCCCGGGCGCTACCTCGTCTACATGCCGCAGGCCCGCCACATCGGCGTCTCGCGCCGCATCCGTGACGAACGGGAGCGCGACCGGCTCCGCGCGGCGTTGCGCGCCCTCAGCCTGCCGTCGGGCGGCTTCATCGTGCGAACGAACGCCGAGGGCAAGAGCGAGGGTGAGTTCGCCGCCGACGTGGAGTTCCTGACGCGCCTCTGGGCGCAGATCCAGGGCCGCTTCGAGCAGACGGCGGCGCCGGCGGTCCTGCACGAGGAGGGCGACCTGACCTTCCGCGTCGTGCGCGACCTATTCTCGCCGGAGATCGACGAGTTCGTCGTCGACTCGCGCGAGGTGTACGACAAATGCGCCGGCTACGTTGAGGCGCTCGTGCCGGCGCTGAGGGATCGCGTGCGGCTCTGGGAGGAGCCCGCCCCGATTTTCGAGGCGCTCGGGGTCGAGAAGGACATCGAGCGGGCGCTCCGGCGCCGCGTCTGGCTCAAGTCCGGCGGGTACATCGTCATCGACCACACCGAAGCGCTCGTCTCGATCGACGTGAACACGGGCAAGTACGTCGGCAAGCGCGACTTCGAGCAGACCGTGCTCAAGATCAACCTCGAGGCGGTCGGCGAGGTCGTCCGCCAGATCCGCCTGCGTGACCTGGGCGGCATCATCATCATCGACTTCATCGACATGGAGTCGGCGGAGCACCGTGAGCAGGTCTACCGCGCGGTCAAGCGCGCGCTGGCCGAGGACAAGGCGCGGACGAACGTGCTCGAGATCTCCGAGCTGGGCCTCGTCGAGATGACGCGCAAGCGCGTGCGCCAGGATCTCCGGGCGCTGCTCTCGGCGGCGTGCCCGACGTGCAAGGGGAGCGGCGTCACGAAGGCCGACGCGACGCTCGCCGCCGAGATCTTCCGCGTCGTGCGGGCCAAGGTCAGGACGGCGGAGGATCCGAACGGTCGCGAGGTCGTCGTGCGCGTGCATCCCGAGCTGGCGCGGTACTTTGAGGGTGACGGCCAGGAAGGGCTCGAGCGGCTGGCGCGCGCGCTCGACCGGAAGATCACCATTCAGCCGAACCACGCGGACCGTGAAGGCTACGAGGTCCGGTTGCGTGGCGGCGCGGCGCAGTGACGCGCTGATGGGGCGCGCGCGGCCGTCGCGAATCAGCCAGGCCAAGCTGCTCGACGACTTGAAGCTCGCCGCGAAGAAAGGCGATCGGACGGCGCTGTCGCTCGCGCTCGACCAGATGCGAACACTCGCGCACTCGCCCCGCTACTGGGAAAAGTATCTGGTGCTCCTGTCCCATCCGCTCGCGCGCCTCGTCGACCTGCTGGTCATCAAGCAGGGCGAGCGCATCGCCTCTCAGAAGGGATGGAAACTGCCGCGACCTCAGCCGGCGAGGGTCAAAGGGGCGCAGCGCAAGGGAACGAAGACGCCCGCGCGCGGCCGGCGCGGCCGGACGGCGCCGGTGCTGGAGCAGCCCTTCCTGTTCGACCTCCAGTAAGCCGGAGCGTTCCTCTCCGAGCTCTCGTCGACCCCGCCCGACACCCAGACCCACGGCCCCCAACGGTTGACAGCGCATCAGGGCAGGACGATACTACCCCTAGGGGGTATTGGATGATCAACGCGGAGACGAAGGCCAAGGCCCTCGGGCGGCTGCGTCGGATCGAGGGGCAGGTGCAGGGTCTCCAGCGGATGATCGACGGCGAGGCGTACTGCGTCGACATCCTGCTCCAGATCTCGGCGGTGCAGGGCGCGCTCGAGCAGGTCGAGAAGCTCCTGCTGGGCCGGCACATCGAGTCGTGCGTCGCCGACGCGGTTCGCTCAGGCTCGAAAAGTGAGCGCCAGCAGAAGATCGACGAGCTCCTCGACGTGTTCGCGCGGTTCCGGGGCAAGTGATGACGAAGCAGGTCCTACCCGTCCGCGGGATGCACTGTGCGGCGTGCGTCGGGAAGGTCGAGCGTGCATTGACCGGGGTCGCCGGCGTCGACCAGGCGTCGGTCAATCTCGCGACCGAGCAGGCGACCGTCTCGTTCGATCCGGAGCGGACGAGCCTCGCCGCGCTCCAGGAGGCGGTCGCCGCGGCGGGCTACGAGCTCGTCCAGCCGCGTTCCGATGCGGGGTCTGGCGACGCGGTCGACGCCGAGCGAGCCGCCCGCGAGGCCGATCAGCGGCGCCAGAAGGTCAAGGTCGTCGTCGGCGCCGTGCTGTCGGCGCCCGTCCTGCTTGGCGGGATGTCCCATGTCCTACCGTGGGTGCCGGCGGTGCTCCAGAGCCCCTGGGTCCTCCTGGTCCTCACGACGCCTGTCCAGTTCTGGGTCGGCTGGCAGTTTCACCGGGGGTTCCTCCACGACCTTCGCTACCGCACCGCGTCCATGTCGACGCTAGTCTCCGTCGGCACGAACGCCGCGTACTTCTTCAGCGTGGCGGTCACCCTCTGGCCACACGTTTTCCCGGCGCACGGCGCGGTGACGTACTACGACGTGAGCGCAGTCGTCATCACCCTGGTCGTGCTGGGGCGCTGGCTCGAGGCGCGCGCGCGCGGACGGACCTCCGAAGCGATCCGGCGGCTCGTGAGCCTTGCCCCGCGCACCGCGCGCATCGTCCGTGACGGGGCCGAGGTCGACGTGCCGACGGCCGAGGTGCGGGTCGGGGACTTCGTCCGCATTCGCCCGGGCGAGCGTGTCCCGGTGGACGGCGTGGTCACGGAAGGTGCCTCGACGATCGACGAGTCGATGCTGACGGGCGAGAGCCTGCCGGTCGAGAAGGCGCCGGAATCGAAGGTCTTCGCCGGCACCGTCAACCGCACCGGAAGCTTCGTTTTCCGTGCCGCGCGCGTGGGAAGCGAAACGGCGCTGGCGCGGATCGTCGAGCTCGTCGCCGAGGCGCAGGGCTCGCGCGCTCCGATCCAGCGGCTGGCCGATCGCGTCGCCGCGGTCTTCGTCCCGATCGTGCTGGGGATCGCCGCGCTGACCTTTCTCGCGTGGTGGGCTTTCGGCCCCGAGCCGGCGGCGCTCTACGCCCTCACCAACGCCGTCGCCGTGCTCGTCATCGCGTGCCCCTGCGCGATGGGGCTTGCGACACCGACCGCGATCATGGTCGCGACGGGCCGCGGGGCCGAGAACGGGATCCTCGTCAGGAGCGCCGCGGCGCTCGAGCTGCTCTACCGTGTGGACACGGGCGTGTTCGACAAGACCGGCACCCTGACCGTCGGGCGGCCCGTGGTCACCGACGTGATCACCATCCCGCCGGGGGCCGAGGACGACGTTTTGGCGCTCGCGGCCGCCGCGGAGCAGGGCTCGGAGCACCCGCTGGGCGAGGCGATCGTCGCGCGCGCCAAGGAGCGCGGCCTGGCGCTGCCGCCGATCAGCGAGTTCGCGACGGTCCCGGGGCAGGGGATCGACGCGATGGCGACGGACGGCCGTGTCCTTCTCGGCAACCGGACGCTGATGGACGCGCGCGGCATCGACGTCGGCGCGCTCGCCGGACGGGCGCAGGCGCTCGCCGCCGAGGGCAAGACCGCGATCTATGTGGCCCTTGGCGGCCACGCCCTCGGCGTCCTCGCCGCCGCCGACGTGCTGAAGCCCGAGGCCACCGCAGTCGTCGCCGGGTTGAAGCGGCGTGGTCTCGAGGTCCTGATGCTCACGGGTGACACACGGGTGACGGCCGAAGCCGTCGCCCGCCAGGCCGGAGTGGACCGCGTGCTCGCCGAGGTTTTGCCGGAGGACAAGGCCCGAGAGATTGCCAAGCTCCAGGCGGCGGGACGCCGCGTCGCGATGGTCGGCGACGGCATCAACGATGCGCCGGCGCTCGCCCAGGCCGATGTCGGTATTGCGATGGGCTCCGGCACCGACGTGGCGATCGAGGCCGCCGACGTCACGCTCGTGCGCGGTGACCTGCGCGGCGTGGTGGCGGCCGTCGACCTCTCGCGGCGGACGATCAGTATCATCAAGCAGAACCTCGTCTGGGCGTTCGGTTACAACGTGGTGCTGATCCCGGTGGCGGCGGGCGTCCTCTACCCGCTCTGGGGCGTGCTGCTCTCGCCCATCCTGGCCGGCGCGGCGATGGCGTTCTCGTCCGTGTCCGTGGTCACGAACAGTCTCAGGCTGAAGCGATGGCACGGCGAGGCGAGCGCCGTCACGGTGCGAGCCGAGCTCTTCAGTGATCGAAGGAGGCCCGTGAATGGCGGTTGATCCTGTGTGCAAGATGACCGTGGAGCCCGCGAGAGCGGCGGCGCAATCGACGTACCGGGGTCAGACGTATTACTTCTGCGCCGTCGACTGCAAGCAGACGTTCGACAAGGACCCGGGAAAATACCTGGCGACGTGATCGCGTGATCACGCCGGCGCTGCTCCGGGACCGCGACCGCTACGAGCGCGTCATGGACGGCTGGGTCGACAACACCCACGACGACGCGTTCACCCACACGGTGGTGCTGCGCGACGACGACCGGGCGGTGGAGCTTTCGGTCGTGGCGCTCCCCTCCCCGACCTACCTGATCCGCGAGGCGCGCTGCCGGCCGGTCGCCGGCGCGCTGGACGTTGGCGTCGTCGCGGGTGTGGCGAAGCTCGCCGGCACGTCGATGGTCGGCGGACTGAGCCGCCGGGTCGTCGAGCTGACGGGCTCCGGTCCGGGCGCCGCCTTTGTTCTCGGTGCGATCGTCGAGGTGGCCCGGCTCGCCCGTCAGGTGGCCAAGCTCCCCCGCGCGCGCGCCGAGCGTGCGGCCGGCGGTGACGCCTGGGAGTGCTGGCAGCTCGACACGGCCGGGTGGATCGATCTGCCGAACTCGTGCTTCACCTACAGTGACGCGGGACGAAGCCTCTTCGGCGCGCGGACCGTCGCGACGCCGATGCAGCCGGACCTCTACAGCCCGCGCCCGGCCCAGCGGCGCGTCTTCGAGCGCACGAAGGTCGCGCGGCTGGAGCGGCGGGACGGCCGGCTCCGGCTCTTCCATTCGATGCACGACAACGTCCACGGCTTCGAGCTCACCTACGAGATCGACCTCGCGAGCGGGCAGATCATCCGCGCCGAGCACGTCACGCCGCGGCTGCCGTACATGGGGATCTGCTCCGAGCCGCAGCGGAAGATCGCCGCGCTTCTGGGCGAGACGGCCGATGCCGGCTTGCGCCGGCGCATCCAGGGCCACCTGGGCGGCGAGACCGGGTGCGCTCAGCTCTACGACCTGACCGCCGACCTCCTCAAGCTCTTGACCTGAGCGGCGCCGCGCCGGGGTCGAGGTAGGTGTCGAGGTAACGGTCGGGCGTGAAGCCGGCCAGACCCACCGATTCCGGCGTCCGCCCTGCGAACGCCGCGCGCGGGGCCACACCGACCAGCTCGCTGCGGCTCACGGCGACGCCGCGCGCCCGGGCCTCGTCGCGCACGCGGTCGCAGGCGGCGGCGATCGACGTGATCCGAGAGTCGAGCAGATTCATGGAGACCTGGGCGATCCCACGGCTCGCGAGCAGCACGCCCATCGCCTGAAGAGCGGGGAGGCCTCCCGACGACTCGCGGACCGCCCGCGCGATCTCGCGCGCGACCGCGACCTCGCCGCTGGCGAGCCAGACGTTGAACGCGACGAGGATGTCGCGGGCGCCGACGAGCACGGCCCCGGTGCGCGCGTCGAAGCGAGCCGGGCCGGCGTCGGGCGCCCCGTCCGCGGAGGCGAGCCGCGCGGCGAGCCCCTCGTACTCGCCCCGGCGCAGTGCGCGCGGCGTGCGGCGGCCCGGCCGCGTGGCCGCCGCGCCGTAGTAGTACACGGGGAGGGCGTGGCGGCTCGCGAGCGATTCGCCGACGCGGCGCGCGAGCGCGATCGTCTCCGCCATCGAGATTCCGGCGAGCGGGACGAACGGCAGGACGTCCAGCGCGCCGACGCGGGGATGGACGCCGCGGTGGCGTCGCAGATCGATCAGCTCGACCGCGCGCGCGGCGAGCGCCAGCGCGGCCGCCTCGACGCACGCCGGAGCGCCGAGGAAGGAGAACACGGTGCGATGGTGATCGGCGTCGGCGTGGACGTTCATGAGGGTGACCCCGCCGACCGAGCGGATCGCGTCTGCCAGGCGCTCGATGACTCCGTGATCGCGTCCCTCGCTCACGTTCGGGACGCACTCGACCGCGGGCGCCGCGATCGAAGGGCGCGACATGCAGTGTATACTACCCGTCGGCATGCAGTTTCTGCCAATCGGCAAGCTTCGCGCCGACACGCTGCAGGCGATCTTCGACAGGCACCAGTGCACGGATCCCCGCGTCGTCGTCGGTCCCCGGCTCGGTGAAGATGCCGCCGTCATCGACATGGGTGACCGGTACCTCGTCGCCACGAGCGACCCCATCACGTTCGCGACCGCCGAGATCGGGTGGTACGCGCTGCACGTCAACGCGAACGACATTGCGGTGCGCGGCGCGCGCCCGCGGTGGTTTCTGGCGACGCTGCTGCTGCCGGCCGGCGCGACCAGCGACGCGTCGGTCGACGCGCTCTTCACCGAGCTCCACGCCGCCTGCGACGAGCTCGAGGTGGCTCTCGTCGGCGGCCACACCGAGATCACGCACGGTCTCGATCGCCCGATCGTCGCCGGCACGATGCTGGGCGAGGTCGAGAAGGACAAGCTCGTCACGACGGGCGGCGCGCGGGTCGGCGACGCGGTCGTGATGACCAAGGGTGTCCCGCTGGAGGGCGCGGCCATCATTGCACGAGAAAAGGAGACTGAGCTGCGGGCGCGTGGCGTCTCTCCCGCCGCCATCCGCAAGGCCAAGGGGTTTCTCAAGACCCCGGGGCTCAGCGTCCTGCCGGAGGCCGAGATCGCGTGCGAGTTGGCCACGGTGCACGCGATGCACGACCCGACCGAGGGCGGGATCGCCACGGCGCTGGTCGAGCTGGCCGACGCGGCCGGCGTCGGCCTCCGCATCGACCGCGAGCGGATCATGGTGCTTCCCGAGGGCCGGGTGCTTTGCGAGGCGTTCGGCCTCGACCCCCTCGGCACGATCGCGTCGGGCGCGCTTCTGATGACGCTGGCGCCGGCGGACGCCGGCATGGTGATCCACGCCCTGGCCCGCGAGTCCATCGACTGTCACTTCATCGGCCAGGTCGTGCCACGCGAGCAGGGCGTGACGCTCGTGAGCGGAAGCCGGCAGGAGCCGATGCCCGTGTTCGCGCAGGACGAGATCGCCCGGCTCTTTCGGAGTGCTTGACGTGCCGGTGATCGGGTACTCGCATCGGCCCGTGGCACTCGGGCGGCGGGGCATGATCGCCGCCGCGCACCCCGACGCAGCGCTGGCCGGGATCGATGTGTTGAAGGCCGGGGGCACCGCCGCCGACGCCGCCGTCGCGGTGAACGCGGTGCTCGCGGTGATGCAGCCCAACGATTGCGGACTGGGGGGCGATCTCTTCTGTCTCTACTACGAAGCCGCGACGCGGAGCGTGCACGTTCTGAACGGGAGCGGCCGCTCGGGCTCGCGCGCGGGTCTCGCGGAACTGCGCCGGCGGCGCATGGAGCGGTTGCCGATCATCGGCCCGCCCACGGTCAGCGTGCCCGGCTGCGTGCGCGGGTGGGCGATGCTGCTCGAGCGGTTCGGCACCCGCCCCCTCGGTGAGCTTCTCCAGCCGGCGATTCACTACGCCTCTCACGGATTCCCGACGACGTCGCTGCTGAGCCAGTCGATCCGGGAGCACCTCCCGGCGAATCCAGACCCGGAGTGGCGCCGGATCTTTGCGCCGGGCGGCCACGGCCCGGGATTCGGCGAGCTGTTGACCCAGCCCGACCTGGGCCGGACGCTCATCGAGCTCGCCTCCGACGGGCCCGAGTTCTTCTACCGGGGGCGCGTCGCCGAGGCGATCGCGCGCCGCCTGGAGGCGGACGGATTCCTGACGGCGGAGGACCTGGCGCAGCACACGGGCGAGTGGAACGCGCCGATCTCGACGACCTATCGCGGCGTGAGGATCTACGAGACACCGCCGCCGACTCAGGGGCTGACCGCGCTCCAGAGCCTCAACATGCTCGAGGGCTTCGCGCTCGCGGGCTATCCCATCCACTCGGTCGAGCACCTGCACCTGCTCGTCGAGATCGTGAAGCTCGCGTACGCCGACCGCGACCGCTGGATCGGCGATCCGGCCTCCTCGAGCGTGCCGGTGACGGCGTTGCTCTCGAAGGCGTATGCCGAGCGGCGCCGACGCGACTTCGACCCGGCGAAGGCGCAGTCCTACGCCTTCGGCGACCCCGAGGGCGACACGACGGGCTTCGTCGTGGCGGACGGGTACGGCAACCTGATCAGCGTCATCCAGAGCCTGTTCAACGGTTTCGGCTCGGGCGTGGTGCCGCCGGGAACGGGCGTGGTGCTGCAGAACCGGGGGCGACACTTCAACCTGGACCCGTCGCATCCGGCCGCCTTCGCGCCCCGCAAACGGCCCTTCCACACGCTGATGGCGTCCATCGCGACGCGCGAAGAGCGCCCGGTGCTCGGATTCGCGACGATGGGCGGCAACGGCCAGGCGATGTTCCATGTGCAAGTGTTGACGAACCTGCTCGACTACGGCATGGACATCCAGGAGGCGATCGAGCGGCCGCGCTTCCTCATCGGCGCGTTCCTGCCGGGCGACCCGGACGACGTGATGCACGTGGAGTCGCGGGTGGCCGGCGAGGTGCTGGCCGCGCTCGAGGCTAGAGGCCACCGCGTCAGGACAGCGCCCGAATTCTTCTGGCGGTGCGGTCACGCGCACGGGATTGTGCTCCGCGAGGGCACGCTGATGGGCGGCGCCGACGCGCGGGGCGACGGCGCGGCGCTGGGATTCTAGCGATGCGATCACGTGCGGCGCTGATCCTCCTGCTCCTGCTCGTGGTGCCCGCCGCAGCGGCGGAGTGGGGTCAGATCAGCCCCGGCGAAACCACCCAGGCGGCCGTCCGCGGCCGGTACGGCGCGCCGGCGAAGGAGACAACGCAGAAGATCGAAGGGTACGACGCCGAGCAGTGGGTGTATGAGGGCGCCCGAGCCCCCGCCGGCATCGCGAAGATGACCGTCGACTTTGGTCTCCTGACGCCCGCGGGCTACCGAAAGGACGTCGTGCGGACGTTCAGGCTCGAGCCCAAGCGCGACATCTTCAACCGGAACCTCGTCCTGGACGGCTGGGGTCTGCCGGACCGCATCGGCAAGGAAGACAACCTGGAGTTCTTCCTCTACGCGAGAGGGCTGCTCGTCTACTTCGAGGGAGGTGGCGAGCAGGTGATCGCCATGATCTTCACGCCGCCCCAGCCGCTGCCTCCCGAGGAGACGTCGCCGGCCCCTCCGTCGCCTCAGCGCTGAAGGACGAAGATCTGCACGGGCTCGATCTCCGGGTTGAGCTCCACGTAGACTCGTGGCCCCCGCCACTCGTACGACTGGTCGCCGACCAGCTCGTGCATCCGGTACGTCTGGTGCGCGTCGATTCCGAGCTCGGCGATGGGCACGTCGACGAGACCCGCGTGAGCGGCGGAGGGATCGAGGTTCGCGGCCACGAACACGACATTGTCGCGCTCCGGCGTCATTTTCCCAAAGAAGAGGATGTGCGGATCGTCCGAGAGGTAGACGCGAAGATTCCGGTACCCGTGTAGCGCGGGGTTCTCGCGCCGGATCCGATTGATCCGCGTCACATACCCTACCAGATTGCCGGGCGCGTCCCAGGCACGCACCTTGTATTCGTACTTCTCGGAATTCAGATATTCCTCCGACCCCGGCTCGCGCGCCACGTTCTCGCAGAGCTCGTACCCGGAGTAGATGCCGTAGAGCGAGGAGAGGGTGGCGGCGAGCCCGAGCCGCGTCTTGAAGGCCGGCCGGCCGCCGCGCTGCAGCGTCTCGTGGAGAATGTCGGGCGTGTTCGGCCAGAGGTTGCCGCGGAAGTACTCGGCCACGGGAGGCGTGGTGATCTCCGTCAGGTAATCGATCAGCTCCTGCTTGTCGTTGCGCCAGGTGAAGTACGTGTAGGACTGGGTGAAGCCCGCCTTGGCGAGCACGTGCATCATCTTGGGCCGGGTGAACGCCTCGGCCAGGAAGATCACCTCGGGATGCGCGTCCTGGACGGCGCGGATGAGCCACTCCCAGAACTTCACCGGCTTCGTGTGTGGATTGTCCACGCGGAACGTGCACACGCCGTGGCCGATCCAGAATTCGAGAATCCGCCGCATCTCTTCCCAGAGTGGCCGGGGATCCTCGCACTGGAAGTTCAGCGGGTAGATGTCCTGGTACTTCTTCGGCGGGTTCTCCGCGTACTTGATGGTGCCGTCGGGCCGATGGAAGAACCACTCCGGGTGCTCGCGGACCCAGGGATGGTCCGGCGAGCACTGGATCGCGAAGTCCAGCGCGACCTCGAGCCCGAGCCGCCGCGCGGCCTCGACGAACCGGTCGAAGTCGTCGAGCGTGCCGAGATCCGGGTGGACGGCCGTGAAGCCGCCGTCCGCGCTGCCGATCGCCCACGGACTCCCCGGGTCGCCGGGCGCCGCGACCAGCGTGTTGTTGCGCCCCTTGCGGTGCGTGCGTCCGATCGGGTGAATGGGCGGTAGGTACGCGACGTCGAAGCCCATCGCCGCGGCGCGCGTCAGCTGCGCCTCGGCCTCTTTGAACGTCGCGCTACGGTCGACGGAGACGCCCGAGCGCGGGAAGAACTCGTACCAGGCGGCGAAGCGCGCCCGTTCACGGTCGACCACCACCTCGAGCTCACGCTCGCTCCACGTCGCCTCCGTCCGATCGAGGTGGCGCTCCATCAGCGCGCCGAGCGCTGCCTCGCCGGCCAGCGCCACGGCCTCCGCCGGGGTGACAGCATGCTCGATGCGGTCGGCGTACCTGGAGAGCGCGCGGCGATCGTCGCCGGTCGCCCGCGCCGCGGCGGCCCGGATCAGGGAGATGCCCTCGCCGAGCGCGCTCGCGAGGTCCTGGCCACCCTCGTGGCGCTTCTCGAGGTCGGCGAGCCACGAGCGGAAGGGCTCCGCCAGCGCCTCGATCGTGTAGTGGTACCGGCCCAGCGCCTCGAGCGTGAAGGCGCCCGCCCAGCGGTCGTTGTCGACGTGGCGCATCGGCGTCTCGCGCCACGCGCGCTCGCCGGGTCGCCGGTACTTCAGATAGGCGACGAGCACATCGTGGCCGTCCTTGAAGATGTCGGCCTCGACCTCGAGGATCGCCCCAACCTCGCGCTTGACGGGATAGCGTCCGCAGTCGACAGCCGGGGTGAGGCTCTCGATGACAACGGTGCGCCGCGGCGCGTCGATCGACCGGGCGCTCACGGCCGGGTCACCGGGCCAGGCTGAAGCCGAGCGTGGTCGCGAGCGGCAGCAGGACGTCGCGCGCGTCGGGCCGCTCGCGCCAGAGCTGGAAGAAGCGGTTCTGGGTCGCCCAGTGCCCGTACCGGATGCCGAGACGGCGCGCGCCCTCGATGAGCGCCGTCGCCCGGGCGACGCGCTCGCTCGACGCTGACTCCGCGATGGCGTCGAGGGCCTGGGTGACCGCGCGGTGCATGATGAATCGCAGGGGGGCAAGGTCGAGGGTCAGCCCGAGCGTCTGCGCCTCGCCGACGATGGTGAAGGCGCGGTCCGGGATCGCCCCGAGCTCCGGCAGCGGCTGGAGCTCGGCGGCGACCTGCTGCTCCAGCACGTGGCGCGCGACGATGGCGAGCGCCTCGGGGAGCGGGGCGTCCACCTCGCGAAGGTAGTGGACGAGCTTGCGGGTCTCCTCCCAGATCTTGCGGTACGTCTCCTCGTGGCGGTCGAGGGTGGCCCGGATGACGCTGGCCAATACCCGCCGCCGCTCGTCGAGGAAGAGGTGGCTCAGCGACGAGAGCCCTCCCGGGAAGTATTCGTCGAGCCCGCGGACGAGGTCGGCGACGCTCTGCCGGGCCAGGCGCCCGAGCAGATCGGCCTTCACGGCGTCGTAGGTCGCCTGATCGTCCCAGGCCCGGATGCCGCACGAGAAGTCGTGGCCGCCGAAGTGGAGCAGCGCGTACATCATGTCGCGCGTCTCGCCGGTTATCTCCGAGCTTACGCGCACGTGCGCGACGCGGAGGGCCGTGCTGTCGACCGACTCGCGCGCCTCGTCGAGCCGCTCGACGCGGTAGGCGTAGACACGGGCGTCCGCCGGGTACTCCTCGAGGAATCCCGTGATCGCGTAGTGCGCCACGACCCGGTTCAGGTTGACCGCCGTCGGCCGGACCAGGCGACGGTAGACCTCGGCGCCGTTGCGAATCTCCGGCACGTTGCTCGGCGCGGCCGCCAGACGCCGGACGAACCCGTCCTCGAGCCGCCCGCCGCCGAGGTCGTTGAGGTACTGCAGGGCCATCGCCGCGTACCGGAGGATCTGCACGGGCTCGATCGCCGAGATCTCGTCGAAGAACCACCCGCAGGAGGTGTACATGAGGAGCCGATTGCGCTGAAGCTCGAGGAGTCGCCGCGCCTCGACGCGCGCGGTCGGGTCGAGCGGCCCGCGAGCGTGGGCGGCGAAGAAGGCGTCGAGCCGCTCGGGGCTCCGGTCGAGGAGCACGGCGGCGTAGGCGTCGAGGGCCGCCCACGGGTCCTTGAGGTGGGCCGAGGCGCGCGCCTCGAAGAACGGGTCGATCTGGTCGCGGAGCCAGTCGAGGGCCTGCCGGAGCGGAGGCCGCCAGCGCTGGTGCCAATCGCCGCGAGTGCGGCAGCCACAGTCGGACCGCCAGCGCTCGACGCCGTGGGCGCAGCTCCACGAGGTGCGCTCGCGGATCTCGACCTCGTGGGTCGGCGGGTGCGCCGCCAGGAAGGCGCCGTAGTTCGTGAGCGTCGCCGTGCCCTCGGCCTCGATCTGCTGGACCGCCGCCGCGAGCGCCATCTCGCCGAAGCGGCTGTGGTGGCCATAGGTCTCGCCATCCGTCGCGCAGTGGACGAGCTGGGGCCACGTGCGCGTCTCGGAGAAGGCCGCGTTGAGCCACGCCACGAGGTTCTCGGCGCGCTCGAGCAGCCGGTCGAACGCGATCGCGCGCGAGATGTGCCCGTCGTAGAAGAAGATCGCCAGCGTGAGCCCACGCGGCCCGCGCCAGAGATAGGCGCGGCTCGGGTCGATCCCGTTCGTCTCCTCCCAGGTCGCGGCGCCGAGCGGGCGTACGCGGAGCGCCTGGTGCGGCGCCAGGACCGTGAACTTCACGCCGGCCTCGGCCAGCACCTCGAGCGATTCGTTGTCCACCGCGGTCTCCGGCAGCCAGAGGCCCTCGGGCTCACGCCCGAACCGCGCGCGGAAGTCGTCGATCCCCCAGCGCACCTGCGTGACCTTGTCGCGACGCGTGGCGAGCGGCATGATCATGTGGTTGTAGACCTGCGCCAGCGCGTTGCCGTGGCCGCCGCGCGCCGCGACGCTCGCCCGGTCGGCCTCGAGGATCTTCGCGTATACGTCCGGCCGGTGACGCGCCAGCCAGGCGAAGAGGGTCGGCCCGACGTTGAACGAGATCTTCTCGAAGTTGTCGACGATGTCGAGGACGCGGTTGTGCTCGTCGACGCGCCGCGCGGCGGTGTTGGGCGCGTAGCACTCCGCGGTCACCCGCTCGTTCCAGTCGTGGTACGGCGCCGCCGAGTCCTGGACTTCCACCGACTCGAGCCAGGGATTCTCGCGCGGCGGCTGGTAGAAGTGGCCGTGGATGACGATCGCGCGGGTCAAAATTCCTCGAGGCCCCGGAGGAACTCGCGCCGCCCGCCGCGCGGCACCACCACGAGCCCTGACGCGTCGACGTGGTAGCGGCGCCGGTCGTCGGCCGGGTCGCGCCCGATCTCCGCGTCGGCGGGAATGATGTTGAATCGGTCGATGATGGCGCGGCGGACGCGGGCGCCCTTACCGACGCTGGTGTGGTCCATGACGATCGAGTCCTCGATCACCGCGCCCTCGTTGACCCACACGGATCGGCCGAGAATCGAGTTGCGGATCGTCGCCCGCTTGACGAGGGACCCCTCGCCGATCTGGGCGTTGTCCACGTCGCCGCCGATGAACCGCGCCGCCGGGCCGGCGTGATGCGCGCTGCGAATCGGCCAGTGGCGGTTGTCGAGATCGAAGCGCGGGGATTCGCCCAGGAGGTCCATGTGCGCCTCCCAGTAAGCGGCGATGGTGCCGACGTCGCGCCAGTAGGCGAGCTCTTCATAGGGCTTCACGCCCGGCACCTCGTTCTGCTGGAAGTCGTAGGCGAAGACGCGGCCGGCCGGGACCAGCTCGGGAATGATCGAGCGGCCGAAGTCATGATCGGTGGAGCGGCGCGCGTCGGCGACGAGCGCGTCGACGAGCGGCTGGCGCGAGAAGATGTAGTTGCCCATCGAGACGAGCGCGCGCTGGGGATCGTCCGGCAGCGGCGTGGGGCTCGCCGGCTTCTCCTCGAACTGGACGACCCGCCGCGCCTGATCCACGCCGAGCACGCCGAACTGGCGGGCGTCCGCGAGGGGCACCGGCCGGGCGGCGATCGTCGCGTCGGCGCCCGCCTCCTGATGGAAGGCGAGCATCTGGTTCACGTCCATCCGGTAGACGTGATCGGAGCCGAAGACGGCGACGACGTCGGCATTGAAGTCGTCGATCAGGTTCAGGTTCTGGAGCACCGCGTCGGCAGTGCCCCGGTACCACGCGGCGCCGACCCGCATCTGCGGAGGCACGACCGTCACGAAGAAATCCGGGAGCAGGCCGCTCGTGCGCCAGGCCAGGCGCAGGTGCTCGATCAGCGACTGGGCTTTGTACTGCACGAGGACGTAGAGCGACGGCATGTCCGAGTTCATGAAGTTCGAGAGCACGAAGTCGATCAGACGGTGGCGGCCGCCGAAGGGGACCGCCGACTTCGAGCGCTCGCGCGTGAGCGGCTGCAGGCGGTCACCACGGCCGCCGGCCATGATCATCGCGAGCAGACGCGCGCGCCGCGGCATCGGGCTCAGCGCGCCGCGGGCGCGCCCAGACCCCACGTCGGGTCGAGGTCCGGGAAGCAGAAGTCCTGGCGCTCGAGCCGCCGGAGCGCGTCTGCCGCGTCGGACGAGAGGGTGTCGCCGGCCTCGAGCGCGCGTGCCATCTCGCAGAGCCGCTTGAACTCGGCATAGTGCTCGGCGATGCGCCGCTCGGCGTAGTCGGACGCGGTGCCCGTCGTGATCAGGAACTGCCAGTCGGAGGACTGGAGCAGCAGGAGCTCGCGCGTGGCTTGCGCGAGCACGCGGCGGAGCTCGGGCGTGTCCCGACCGGTGAGCCGCGTGAGATGGCCGACCCACTCGACCTCGGCGCTGTAGACGCGGTCCCACGTCCACTCGGTGTCGCGGTTGAGCCACACGCGGTGGTCCCCGCCCTCGCCCCACGAGCCTTCGGGCAGCGCCAGCGTCGCGCGCGGCGGCACCGCCTCGAGCGCTTCACTGAGCGTCATGCGCGGAACGCCGGCGCGGGTCATCTCGCGCGCGACGTGCTCGAGCCAGAGCGGCCCCTCGAACCACCAGTGGCCGAACAGCTCCGAGTCGTACGGCGAGCAGATGAGGGCCGGCCCCTCGCCGCTCGCCCGCGCCAGGGTGTCCTTCACCAGCTCGACGAAGTGGCTCGCCTGCCGGCCGGCCTTTTGGAAGGCGACGTCGGGGTCGTACACTGCCTTGGTGCCGAGGTCGCCCTGGTTGTCGGTGATCCGCCAGAACCGGAGGCCGCCGGGGAAGTGCTTCTTGTGGAACTCGAGGTAAGCGTACTCGCCCGGGTAGCCGTGCGCGCGGCTCCACACCTGGACGGTCGTCCGCGGATCGCGGAAGAAGGCGACGGCATGGCCGGTGCCCCCGCGCGAGGCGACCCGATAGGGCGCGTAGGGCGACCGCGCCTCGGTGGACGGCATCACCGCGACCGGCTCGCTCCGGCTTTCCTTGAGAGGGATGTAGTCGCGGTAGAGGAAGATCGGCTGCCCGGCGGCGACCAGATGGGAGTCGGCGATGAAGTACTCGAGCCCGTGCGTCGCCAGCATCTCCTCGAGACCGGGCCGCACGCGCCGATCGCGTCCGCTGTCGCGCCCGGTCGGCGGCGTCCACTCGTAGCGTGGCCGGTAGGCGCATTCCGGGAGCCAGATGCCGCGGGGCGCGCGCCCGAAGTGCCGGCGGTGCGTCTCGACCGCGGTGCGGAGCTGCAGGTGGATCGACTCGTCGCGCGCGAGCAGCGGCAGGTAGCCGTGGGTCGCCGCGCAGGTGATGATCTCCACGTGGCCCGCCCGCTGGAGATCGGCGAAGGTCCCGGGGATGTCGCCGCCGATCCGACGGTGCATCTCCCACATCCGCTCGAAGAACTCCTCCCAGAAGTGGGTGAGGCGGACAATCTCCTTCTGGCCCTCGCGGGTGAAGTGCTCGCGCGATTCGGCACACGCGCGCCGGACGTTATCGTGGTAAAAAGACAGTTCCTTCTGGAACTCGGGCGAGGCGAGCTGCTCGGTCAGCACCGGCGAGAGGTTGATCGTCCACTTGGGCGAGATCCCGTCGGCGACCAGGCGGTGCGCCGTCTCCAGCAGCGGCAGGTAGCACTCGAAAGCCGCCTCGCAGAGCCAGTCGCTGCCGTGGGGCCAGCGGCCATGATTGACCACCATCGGAAGATGAGTGTGAAGTACGAGGGTGAACGGTGATGTCATGGGGCCTTTATTGGACCGTATGAGCGCGCTCGGCGCAAGCGTTCTCCCCGGCGCCGTCGCGTTCCGGGTCTGGGCGCCCCGTTGCCAGTCGGTGGACGTGGTCGTCGACGGCCGAGCCGTCGAGGTGCTCGCCCCTCGCGAGGGCGGCCTGTTCGAGGCGAGACTCGAGGGCGTGGCGGAGGGCGCCCGCTACAAGTACCGGCTCGATGCCACGCGCTACCGGCCGGACCCCGTGTCGCGCTTTCAGCCCGAGGGGATCCACGGCCCGTCGGTCGCCATCGACCCGAACCGCTTCGTCTGGACCGACCAGGAGTTCGCCGGCCACGCCCCCGGCGACCTCGTCTTCTACGAGATCCACGTGGGCGTCTTCACGCCGGCCGGTACCTTCGAGGCCATCATTCCTCACCTTCCCCGGCTCGTCGACCTCGGCGTCACGGCCCTCGAGGTGATGCCCGTCGCCGAGTTTCCGGGGTCGCGCAACTGGGGATACGACGGCGTGCACCTCTTCGCGCCGCAGTCGACGTACGGGGGACCGCGCGGCCTGCGGCGTCTCGTGGACGCGTGCCACGCGCGTGGCCTGTCGGTCTTCCTCGACGTCGTGTACAACCACCTCGGCCCCGAGGGGAACTACCTGGCCGAGTACGGTCCGTACTTCACCGATCGCTACACGACGCCGTGGGGTCTGGCGGTGAACTTCGACGGCCCCGGCTGCGAGGGGGCGCGCCGCCACGTGACCGAGAACGGGCGCATGTGGGTCAGCGAGTTCCACATCGACGGCTTCCGACTCGACGCGGTCCACGCGATTTACGACGCGAGCCCGGTGCATATCCTCACGGAGTTCGCCGACGCGGTCCGGGGCGAGGCCGCGCGCCTCGGGCGGCGGGTCCACGTGGTCGCCGAGTCTCACGATAACGACCGGCGGCTCGTGCTACCCACCAGCGCCGGCGGGCTCGGCCTCGACGCCGTCTGGTCGGACGACTTTCACCACGCGCTCCACCGAACGCTCACCGGGGAGGCCGCGGGCTACTACGTCGACTTCGGCCTCGATAACCACCTCGAGCGGGTGATCGCTCAGGGGTTCGCGTTCCAGGGCGAGCCCTCGGAGTACTGGGGACGGCCGCGCGGGACGCCGAGCGCTGACCTTCCGGGCGACCGCTTCGTCATCTTTCTGCAGAACCACGACCAGGTCGGCAACCGCGCTCAGGGCGAGCGGCTCGGCGCGCTCTTGTCCTTCGAGGCGGTGAAGCTCGCGGCCGGTCTGCTCTTCGTGACCCCGGCGATCCCGCTGCTCTTCATGGGCGAGGAGTACGGGGAGACAGCCCGCTTTCAGTTCTTCACCTCCTTCCTCGACAGGAATCTCGCCGAGGCCGTGCGCCACGGCCGGGCGGAGGAGCTCGCCCGGGCCGCATGGCGCGGCCCGACCCCCGACCCAAACGCTCCCAACACGTTCGTCAGCTCGCGACTCAATCACTCGCTCGCGTCCGCGCCCCGCCATCGCGGGCTTCGCGAGTACTACCGGCGCTGGCTGACGCTGCGCCGGACGCACCCGGCGCTCGGCGCGGGTGGCAAGGCGCTGACACGGGTGACGCAGGATGCCTCGGGCGCCGTGCTCACCGTCGTCCGCGCGGCGGCGAGCGGAGACGAGGTGAAGCTCGTCGCGAACCTCACGCCGAAAACCCAGGCGCTGACGCTGGAGGCCCCGGCCTGGCGCGTGCTGCTCGACAGCGACGCCGAGAGCTTCGGCGGAACCGGCTCCGCGGCGCCGCTGGCGCCCTACCAGTGCTTGCTGTACGAGGCGAGGCGGTGATAGCGTCCTGACTCGTGACGCGCGTCGCCGACCTCGTCGACCAGATTCTCGCCCTCGATCCCGGCCACCGCGATATCGCCGCGTTCTCGACGCCGGGCGCCGCCGCTCGGGCCGCCCGCGCGCTGCACAGGGCGCGGCGCGTCCTGATCGTCACGGGCTTCACCGTGGAGCCCGACATGCCCGAGACCGACGGGCCGCCCGGCGCGGCCGTACTGGGCCGCGCGCTGCGGCGGCTCGGCGCCCGCGTCACCTACGTCACCGACACGATCAATGTGCCGCTCGTGGAGGCGGCCCTCAAGACGCTCGACGAGCCGTCGGACGTCGTCGTCTATCCGCGTGAGGCCGACGGCGCCCGTCGACTGCTCGCTGCGGAGCGGCCGACGCATCTCGTGGCGATCGAGCGCCCCGGCCGGAACCGTGTCGGAGACTACCTGAACATGCGGGGGGAGTCGGTGGCGGCGTGGAACGCGCCCATCGACGAGCTGTTTGTTGTAGCGGCCGCGGGCCGGCCGGTCACCGTCGGAATCGGCGACGGAGGCAACGAGATCGGCATGGGCAAGGTGCGGGTGAGGCTCGCCCGGCTCGACGCCCTGCGCGCTCGGATCGCGACGGTGGTGCCGGTCGACCACCTGGTCGTGGCCGGGGTGTCGAACTGGGGCGGCTACGGCATCGCCGCTGCGCTCGGGCGGCTCACCGGACTCGACCTCCTGCACACCCCGGAGATCGAGCGGCGGCTCATCGAGGCGTGCGTGGCGGCCGGCGCCTGCGACGGGGTCACGCGACGGCGCGAGCCCACCGTGGACAGCCTGGCCGCCGAAACGCACGCGGCCGTCGTCGACCTGCTCCGCCTGGCGTCGCGTTCCGGTATCATGGGGAGCGGAACGCTCAGGAGAGGAACGCGATCATGACGATCCACGAAGAGTACCGCGCCAAGCACGCCAAGTCCGCCGCGCTCTGGGAGCGGGCGCGCCGGTCGATTCCGGGCGGCATCACCCACGACATCCGCCACCTGACCCCGTTTCCGACCTACGTCGAGCGCGCCGCCGGGACGCGCAAGTGGGACGTCGACGGCAACGAGTACATCGACTACTGGATGGGCCACGGCGCGCTCTTCCTCGGCCACTGCCATCCGACAGTCGTCAAGGCCGTGCAAGAGCAGATGGCGCGCGGCACGCACCTGGGCGCCTGCCACGAGCGGGAAGTGCGCTGGGCCGAGCTGGTCACGCAGCTGATCCCGTGCGCCGAGCTGGTGCGCTTCACCATGTCGGGCACCGAGGCGACGCATCTCGCGATGCGCGTGGCGCGGGCCCACACGGGGCGGTCGAAGATCGTGAAGTTCACGGGCCACTTCCACGGCTGGCACGACGGCGCTGTCGCGGGCGTCAACCCGCCGTACGAGGTGCCGATGTCCGCCGGTGTCCCGGGCTCGATCCTCGACCAGGTCGCGATTTGCCCGCCGAACGACATCAAGGCGGTCCAGAACGCGCTCGAGCGCGGCGACGTCGCCGCCGTCATCCTGGAGCCGGCGGGCGGTCAGTCGGGAACGACGCCGACGATCCCCGGCTACCTGCAAGAGCTGCGCGCGCTGACGACGCGCCACGGCGTCGTGCTGATCTTCGACGAGGTGATCACGGGCTTCCGCTACTCGCCCGGTGGCGCGCAGGCGTACTTCGGGGTCACGCCCGACCTCACCACGCTCGCCAAGATCGTCGCCGGCGGCCTGCCGGGCGGCGCCCTCTGCGGCAAGCGCCCGCTGATGTCCCTGCTGGCGTTCCGCGACGACCCCGACTGGGACCGGAGCCAGCGGGTGGCGCACGCCGGGACGTTCAACGCGAACCCGCTCTGCGCCGCCGCGGCGATCGCGACGCTCGAGCTGTGCGCGGACGCGGCGCTTCAGGCGCGCGCGAACAAGGCGGGCGAGGAGCTGCGGCGCGGAATCGCCGAGGCGATGAAGCGCGCGGGCGTCCCCGGCACCGGCTACGGCGAGGCGTCGATCTACCACGTCTCGTTCGAGGGCAAGCCGGGCCTCGCCGGCCTGGACCGGCCGCGGCGCTCGAGCCTCTATCACCTGCTGCGCTGCGCGCTCATGAACAACGGGGTCGATTCCTCGATGAACCACGGCTGGATCTCGGCGATCCACACCGATGAGGATCTCGAGCGCACCGTGCAGGCCTACGAGCGAGCCTTCCGGGCGATGGTCGCCGACGGCGCGTTCAAGGGCGCATGACGTCCGGCCGCCGACGCCGCGCCCTCGGGCGGGGGACGGTCGGCCTCGCGCTGGGCTTGCTCCTGGGCGGCTGCGTCTACTATCCGACCGTGGCGGACGTCGGCGGCGTCCGCCTCCTGCCCGAGCGCGGCCGCGTGGTGCGCAACGGCGACGGCGCGCTCTTCTTCGTGGACATCACCAGCACGGGCATGTTCGAGGACATCCTCGTGCGGGTGGAGACCCCGATCGCCAAGCGCGCGCAAATCCTGAGCCAGAGCGGTGAGCCGTTGACGCGGCTGCACGTGCCGGGTACGAGCCGCGTACGGCTCCACGCCGGCGGGGAGCGCGTCAGACTCTCGGAGCTGACGCGCGAGCTCAAGGCCGGCGAGGTCGTCATCGTCACCCTCTTCTTCGAGAAGTCCGGCGCCCTCGGTGTCGTCTCGCCCGTCGAATAGTCCGCTCCGGGCGTCGGCTCGACTTCGATAACCACGTCGGTGGCACGCGGGAGGGTGCTGCCCATGAGCTTCGGGGTTCTGGCTTTGTCCGTCCCGGTCGTGCTGATGCCGGCGCTCACGCTTGCCGAGGGCGCGAAGCCCGCCGCCAAGGAACGGTAACGTGGTCGAGGTGTACGGAGAAGGGCCCTTCGTCGTCAACTTCGTGAACCCGCAGGACGCCCCGAAGTAGACGCGTTCGCGCCCGTCTGTTATCCTCACGCGTCTGGTGGGCAGGTAGCTCAGTTGGTAGAGCACAGGACTGAAAATCCTGGTGTCGGCGGTTCAATCCCGTCCCTGCCCACCAGCTTTTTCTACGGCGGCTGCAGCTATGGAGGCCGCAAACGCTCTTCTCGAACGCGAGCATTCAGGGTTTCGCTTTACTGGCGGTGAACTGACTCGCAAGATCCAGCCCGAGGAGGCCGCGGAGGTGGAGCGCGCCATGGCTCGCGCCTCTGCCTCGGGTCTCGACGGCGTCCAGAAACAGATCAGACAAGCACTCGTGCTCTTCGGGAAGCGTGTAGATGGCTACGACTACGCCGCTTGCCACCCAGGATCCGGTCCCCAAACCCGCACGATACCGTCGCTGAGCTCCGCCTCGAGTCCTGC
>WNFD01000317.1_pt1 | contig 46963 bp, 40 predicted proteins | sample 5400491 | NCBI WGS metagenome assembly WNFD01 (sample SAMN13153343, study PRJNA577476) | soil metagenome | isolation source: 120 cm saprolite under Douglas fir tree site 2 hole 2 replicate 2 | place: USA:California | collected 2015-04-18
ACCAGGTTCTTTTCGACGATGCCGGCGGGCACCAGCGGCGAGAAGGTGTGGGCGACCAGCGTCCTCTGCGGATCGTACACCATGACGTACTTCACGCCGTTGATGGCGCCGAACTGGTCGACGATCCCCTGCACTGTCGAGGCGTCACGCGTGAGCAAGAGGTCGACGCCGGAGCTGGCCAGGCTCTTCGCGATGGCGGAGCCCTTGGAGGTGAACTCCTCCGTCAGGTTCGTGGTCAGCGCCTGCACGGAGATCCACCAGGTGATCGCCGCCAGCGGGACGAGCGTCGCCGCCAGGAACAGGATGATCTTCGGAAGCAGCCCGAATCGCAGCTTGCGTGGCTTGTTCATACTCTCACCGCGGCCGCCCAGTCAGTGATGGGGGCCCATCGTCCGTTCACGACACTGGTGAAGTACACGTTGTCCAGCCCCTGGTGCCGCTCCGGCCCGAAGGTGAGCGGCGCGCCGATCCCGAGGTCGAAGCTCTTGAGCGACTCCAGCGCCTGGCGGAAGCCCACGCGCGTCGGACTCGGTCCGGCGCGGCGCAGCGCCTCGACGATCACCCTGGCGTTGACGAAGCCTTCCAGGCTGCGGAAGCTGAGGCCCTCGGGCGCGTGCTTGGCGTCGCGCAGCGCCTCCGGCACTTGTGGGTTGTGCCTCTCCATCAGCGCGCGGTATTCGGCGACACCGGGCAGGCTCACGTCGTCGTAGCTCGGCACCACCTGCGAGTTGACGAGCGCCTGGGTGTAGTCGCGCGCGGTGACCTGGCCGTGCTTGAGGAGCAGGTTCAGCATCGCCTCGGAGCCGACGAACGAGACGTTGGAGATGGGCACGGTCCAGCCGAGGTCACGCGCGGTCCGGACGAACGCGCCGCAGCCCTGGTAGGAGCCGGTGCACAACACTACGTCCACGCCGGCCCGGCGGAGCGCCTGCACGGCCGGACTCATGTCGTCCTCGAACTTGTCGTGGCGGCGGTAGGTCGCCTCGGCGACGATCTTGGTCCCGCGCTGCGCGAGGCCGCGGGCCACGCCGTCGGTTCCGCTGCGGCCGTAGGCGTCGATCTGGTAGTAGACGCCGAACTTGCGGGCGCCGGCCTGCCAGAAGCGGTCGACCAGCGCCATCATCTCCTGGCGGTAGGAGGCCCGAATGTTGAAGACCTGCTCGCTGTAGGGTTCCTCGCGCTGCGGCTGGGCGCCGGTGAAATTGCCGACCAGGATCACCTGGCGGTCGGCGTAGCGCTTGATCACCGGTAGCGCGCGCGTGAGCGTCGGCGTGCCGACGTAGTTCGAGAGGAAGAAGACCTGCTCCTTCTCGACGAGCTCGATCGTGTTCTTGATGCACGGCGTCGGATCGTAGCCGTCGTCGAGCGCGACCACCGAGATCGTGCGCCCGTGCACGCCGCCACGCTGGTTGACGTCGGTGTAGCAGGCTTGCGCCCCGCGGTAGAGCTCGATGCCGAGCCCCGCGGAGGGCCCCCGGAAGGCGGCGCTCATGCCGATCTTGATATCCTTCGCGTTTACGCCGAGAGAACCGATGAGGCGCGGCTCGAGACTGCTTCGGGCGGGCGCCTGCGCCCACGCGGTCAGGCAGTCCCGGCCCACGCCACTGGCCACCACCCCGGAAAGAATCTGGAGCACCGTCCGCCGTTTCATCGTCATCTCTCCTCTCTGCACTCTTCCCGGAGCGCGCGCAGGAGCCGGGCTGGATCGAGCAGCGGCACGAGCCGCTCGCCGTCGGGCAGGAACCCGAGCGCCCACTGGGCGTGGGGCTGCGGGCTCGACTCGTCGAGCGTCGTGATCCCGCCGAAGGCTTCGAGGCTGACGTCCCCGTCGATGACCAGTGCCACCTCGAATCCCTCGGCCTCGACGATCAGGGTCGAGAGTTTGCGCCCACCGCGGCGCGCCGCGAGCCCCAGCACCCCGCGCGGGTCGGCGATGGGCAGGACATCGCCGCGCAGGTTCGCCACGCCCACGAGATGCGCCGGGGCCAGCGGCACCGTCGTCCAGTCCTCGAAGATCGCCACCTCCCGCACCTGGGTGACGTCGATCGCGAACGGCTCGCCGGCGAGCGCGAACACGCACGCCCGAACCGCCGCGGAGCTGTCGAGCAAACTCGTCGTCATTTGAGAAACCGACGGACGATCGTGAGGAGTTGCTCGGACGTGAACGGCTTCGGCAGGTATTCGTCCGCACCCTGGCGCATGCCCCAGACGCGATCGCTCTCCTGGTTCTTCGAGCTGACCACGACCACGCGCGTCTGCTTGGTGCGCTCGTCCTTGCGCAGACTGCGGAGCACCTCGAAGCCGTTCCGCTTCGGCATCACGATGTCCAGCAGCACGACGTCTGGCCGCTCTTTGACGATCTTCTCCTCCAGTTGCTCGCCGTCGAGGTACGTCAGCACGTCGTGACCCACCGATCGGAGGATCGTCTCCATGACCTGGAGCTCCGAGTACGCGTCGTCCACAACCATCACTTTGCCCATCGGGCGCAGGCCTCCTGCCTTCGTGTCCGCCATATGTGCCTCAGTGCAACACATCTGCCAGGGCGAGGGTCGGTGGGACGCGGCTTTAGACTCGAACAAACGCGGCGGTAACGCGACTTGGCTCGTCGTCCGGACTCTTCTTCGTGACAACTGGTCCGACCATTTGACAAGTTCTGTCATAACTGTGCCGTGCCAGCCTGGCGCACGATGGTCAAGGGCGCGACGGCTCAGACGTCCTTGGAGGTCGCTGAACGTGGCGAAGAACTTGAAAGTCTTCGAAAGGCGAGCATGATTCTGGCGCGCATTTGGCACATGGTCCGAGGCAAACGGCGGTTCCGGACGACCGTGCAGGTCTTCCGGCGAGCCAAACGCTTTCGGGACGAGGGACGATTCGAGGAGGCCGCGGCGTTGGTCGCCAGTGGACTGCTCCTCGATCCGGACAACGTTGTAGGCCACCTCTTGGCTGGCTCGCTCCACGCGATGCTCCGCGAGATGGGTAAGGCCCGGACCTCGTTCGAGCGGGTGCTCGCGATCGAGCCGACCCACCCGCGCGCACTGTTGGGCCTCGCGAGGATAGCGCTCGAGGAAGGCGACACGGGAGCCTGCACCGATCTCGTGACGCGGGCGCTGGCGCGCTATCCGGACTTCCCCGAGGCCAAGGCGGTGCTTGACGTCGCCCTGAGTCTTCCGGCGAGCGCGGCCGCGAAGCGCCCCCGCTCTCTCGAGCAAAACCCGATTCGCGCGGACCGGTTGCGCCTGCCCGCCGAGAGCCGCGAAACGCTGCTGGCGCGGGCCGACGCGACGCTGATCTTCGCGCAACCTCGGGGATTGCGGACGGAGGAGGTCGCGGCCCGCGCCACGAAGCTCGCGCGAATGGCGTCCGCGATGCTCGCGCGAGCGGGGCTCGGCGATTCGCTGCATCACGCCGTGATCGAGGGCGCCGCCGAAACGACGTACCTTCGTGCCGACGGCGAAACGGTCCTCACGCTCTCGTTCAGCGGTGACGCAAAGGGGGCGACCGCGCTCGCCCATCTGGAACGGGTGTGGGTCAATTGCCACTCCGAGCTGGCGCGCCAGGCGGCCCCGAATCGGGTGGCGTGATGGCCCAGACGGGCAACACCGTGAGCTCTACCATCGACGCACAGCCGGCCCTCGGTCGAGATTTCCGCAGCCTACTCGGCGAGCTGGTGACCCTCAACCACATCACCGGCGGGCTCATCGTCGCCCCCGACGGGCTCCTGATCGCCGCCCGGCTGCCCGGAGAAATTGCCCCCGAGCCACTCTCGGCGCTGGCGGCCATACTCGGGCGCGAGCTCGAGCTGCGTGACCCCCGGCTCCGGCGGGGAACCTTCTCGATTGCGCGGTTCGCCAGCGGCACCGGGACCGCCTTTCTAGGCAGTACGCCAGTCGGCTACATCGTCCTGCTCGGTGACGCGAGCGCGGATTGGGACACAATCCGCAGTGCTCTGCGGGCGGCGGTGGGTACCGTCCATCGGGCGTGGGCCGGCTGATCGACCCCTGATACTTCTTGCTGGTTTCCCCGGACCCTGGGAGTAAGCTTTACCCTCACCAAAGGAGATCCGGTATGCAAGACGGCGAGCGCTCCCTGCTCATCGTGGTCCCGAGATCCGGACAGGACGCGGGCCGGTCGCTGAGCCAAACGTTTGGGGAAGATCACACGGTGCAGGTGGTCGTCGACCGCCGGTTCACCGACCGGCGAGTGCAAACCGGCGGACATCGACCGGAGCGGCGCCAGGGCGATCGGAGGATCCGGACCGACGCGGATGCGGAGCTTCGAGGCGACCGATGGATTGCGGTTCCCCGCGCCTCGGGGCAGATCGACTTTCGCGACCCCGATGCGAAGGCAATCCTGTTCCTCTGCTGCAGCCAGCACGCCGTTCCCTGTCAGCGATGTCAGAACACCTACCGGCTCGGCTGGATCTCTCGATCGGACCCCGCCGTGTTCGCCTGCCCCCTGTGCGGTAGCGACCTGACACCGGTCGTCGTCGCCCACGCGCAGACCTGTTTTTACTGGGTCAATCGCGGAACCGGGGCGAAGAGGCCCCTGACCCGAGTCGGCGGCCACGAGCCGCCAGCCCAGGCGGCGACGGGATAGCGCGCCGAGGCGTTCCCCCTCAGCGCGGCCGGAGTCCTTCGAGGAGCTTGCCGGGCTCATAGACGATTCCGCCCACGATCACGCGCGCGATCCGCCGGATGTTCCGGATGTCTACGAGCGGGTCGGCGGCCAGCAGGAGCAGATCGGCGGCGCGCCCGGGCGCGATAGTGCCGAAGACGTCGCGCTTGCCCAGCCGTTCGGCCGGACGCCGCGTCGCCGCCACGATCGCCTCCATGGGTGAGAGCCCCGCCCGCACCAGCAGCTCGAGCTCGCGGTGCAGCGAGAAGCCGGAGACGATGGCGACGTTCGGACAATCGGTTCCCGCCAGAACCATTCCGCCCGCCCGTTGAAAGCCGCCGACGAGCGCGAGGATGTTGTCCCACGCCCGCCGCATCCGATACTTCGCGGGCTCGGATGCGCCTAGGGCGGCGCCGCGGCGTTCGGCCCACCGGGTGACGAGCTCCGTCGCCACCGGCGTGGGCAGGAACGGCAGAAGTCGCGTGCGCTCGGGATCGTCCATCGACGTGTCGCCGACGTCGTCACCGATCGCGCCTGGGCGTGCGGCGTACAGGACCAGCGTCGGATCGAGAGCGGTGCCGGCGGCGATCAAGCCGTCGTAGAGACGGCGGACCGCGTCGGAGCGCGGATCGAGATCGCCGAGCCAGCGCCAGAGCCAGCCGCCGTACTCGAACGGATTGAGCGTCGCGGGCTCCGCGAGCCAGAAGCCTTCAGGCGCGAGTTGCCCGAAGACGTTGACGTGCTCGACCGAGTCGACACCGGCGAGCGCGGCCTCGGCGCCGCAGGTGGCGTGCTGGTGCATGAAGACGGGCAGGCCGCGCTCGTGCGCGCGCGTGCAGGCGCGGCGGGCCGTGTCGGGCCGCACGGTGACGTAGAGCTTGATCCCGTCCACGCCCGCGTCCGCGAGCGCGTCGACCTCGGCTTCGGTGCGCGTCGCATCGAACCGACGGCAGAGGCCAGCGAATCCCGGGTACATCTCGCCTTCCTCCAGCATCGGCCCGGTAAAAAGGATTCGCGGGCCGGGCCTGGCTCCAGATTCGACGACCGCGCGATACCCCGCAACGTCGCGGAGCTGACCGCCGAGGTCGAGCACGGTGGTGACGCCGGCGGCGAGGAAGAGCTCCGGGTGCCACTTGTCCGGGGTGTACACGTGCACGTGCATGTCCACGAGCCCCGGTGTGAGGAACTTGTCCCGAGCGTCGATGACTGTCGCGCCGGGCGGGACCGTCGTGGTCCTCGCGAGACCGACGCTGGTAACCTGGTTCCCATCGACGATAACGGTGGCTGCCTCGCCCGGAGGATGCCCGGTCCCATCGATCAGAGTGACTCCGACGACCGCGATCATAGGCATCCCTGTCATGTCTATAAAACAAGTATTTTCAGTACTTTGCCGCCATGATCTCCGATCTTACCAACAGGGTTATCCACAGCTGTGCATAACTGGACGACTGGGGATAGATGGCCTGGGTACCGCTATCCCTGGCAGCTCACCGGGCGGATGAGACGTTACCGACCACTCGGAGCACCGACTGCGAGTCGATAGCCTTGGCGGGCGGGATACGGGGGAGCCGAACGACGAACTCGCTCCCGCGCCCGGGCCCTTCACTAAATGCTTCGACCCGGCCACCGTGCAGCTCCACCAGCCGGCGCACCAGCGTGAGTCCCACACCGAGCCCACCCTGCGCGCGGTCGAGCCGGCGCTCACCCTGAACGGGATGGTCGAACATGTGCGGGAGCAAGTTGGGCGGGATGCCGATCCCGGTGTCAGCGACGCCGATCACTGCCTGATCCTGCTCGCCGCCGACGCGAACGCGGATCATGCCACCGGGCGAGGTGTACTTGATCGCGTTCGTGAGGAGATTTGCGACGACCTGGTTCAGTCGCGACAGGTCGGCATTCGCCCAGACCGGCTCGGCGCGAACGTCGATGACGTGACGTTCGAACCGTCCCGTGCTCGCCAGGTTGCTCACCGACCGCTGGACGCTGGTCGCGAGGTTCAGCGGCTCGCAGGTCAGGACGATGTCTCCGCTGGTGACGTGGGCGATGTCGAGGAGATCGTCGACCAGCCGGCCAAGATGGGTGATCTGGTGACGAATCGCTCCTCGCGCCCGCACGGCCACGTCGTCCTGTTGCCCGATACGATCGAGGACACTGACCGCGGTGATGATGGCCGCGAGCGGGTTGCGGAGCTCGTGGCCCAGCATCGCCACGAACTCGTCCTTGGCCCGGTTGGCGGCTTCCGCTTCGGCCCGCGCGGCCTGCGCGCGCACGAGAAGCTCCTCGTGCTCCTGCTCGGCGCGCCGGCGCTCCTCCGCGAGCGCGCCAGCCGAGATGACCATGACGGACACCGTGCCCATGAAGATCTGCAACAGCAGAAGCGCCTCGTTCGCCGTGGCGCTCGCGAAGGGCCCGAAGCCACGCAGCGTCTCCCAGATCGCGATGCCCGACAGGATAGCGACGAGCATCGCCGCCTCGCGCTGCCGGAAGCGGACCGCGGCCCAGACGAGGGGTGGTGTGCACAGGAATGTGAGTGGAAGTGTCATGAGCCCGAAGTGCGAGAGGCCTTCACCGAACACTGCCAGCCCGATGAGCGTCGTGGTGCACCACAGGGCGGTGACCTCGAGCAGACGTCCCCGAGACAGGGGAGACCGCCAGTCGCGGACCCAGAGGACCAGGAGGGGAGCAACGATCAAAGCGCCGCACGCGTCACCGAGCCACCAGGTGAGCCAGATCTGGTCGAAGTCGGCCCACGCCGCGTAACCTCCGAGCGCAAGGCTGGCCACTCCGATGGTCGAGCTGACGGTAGTGCTCAGCAGGGCGGCGAACCCGGCGAACTTGAAGACGTCCTGGCTGCGGTCGAACGCCCGCGTCCCGTTGGCGTAGCGATCGACGAGATACGCGGCGAGCAACCCTTCCAGCGTGTTGCCCGCGGCGATCCCGAGCGATGTCGCCACCGAGCCGGCCGTGCTGATGTTCACGACGAATGCGCCCGCGAAGATCGCGGGCCAGACGCGGTACCCGAGCGTCAGAAGCGCCGCGATCGCGATCCCCGTCGGGGGCCAGACGGGCGAGGCGCTAGCGTGGACGAACGCGAGAGAGAGGCCGAGCTTGCCGGCGACGACGTAGAGGCCGAAGAGCGCGGCGAGCGTGAGCGGATATTTGCGATCGGCGAGCATAGGAAACGCTGCGCGCCCTCGTTGCGGCTGGGTCCGTTACGATTCTGCCGACCCTGTGGTCACAGGGCGCTACTCTGGCCCTGCTCCGAGACGAACGCAAGCCCAATTCCGACCCCTTGACGCTTTCGCCGGCGCGGGCCATCCTTCCTCGCGCCGGGAGGCAGGGTCATGAAGCAGAACCGCGACCACATCCTCACCAGTCACGCCGGAAGCTTGCCCCGCCCCGACGACGTGATCGAGGCGAACCGCGCGCGCGAATCAGGCCAGGCGAGCGACGAGCGTCGATTCCAGGCGCAGCTCCGCTCGAGCGTCGCGGACGTCGTGCGCCGCCAGAAGGACCTGGGCATCGCCATTCCCGGGGACGGCGAATTCGGCAAGTCGATGGGGCACCGCGTGAACTATCGGGCGTGGTGGAGCTACTCGTTCCAGCGTCTGGGCGGGCTCGAGCTTGGCACCACCGGGCTCTACGATCTGCCACCGCAGCGGTCGCGGCCCGGTGAGATCGTGCTCACGAGCTTCGCCGACCGGCGCGACCGGGTGAAGTTCGCGGCCGCCTACGGCGACCCCGACTCGGGCATCACGACCGGGCCCCGCGCCACCCTCTGGCCGGTGTGCGTCGACAAGCTGGTCTATACGGGCCACGCGGCGATCAAGTCCGACATCGCCAACTTCAAGGCGGCGCTGCAGGCTGCCGGCCTCGAGGAGGGCTTCATGACCTCGATCGCCCCCGGCAGCGCCTCGCGGATCGCCAATCGGTACTACAAGACCGAGGAAGAGTTTCTGTTCGCCTGCGCCGACGCCATGCGCGAGGAGTACAGGGCCATCGTCGACGCCGGGCTCGTCCTGCAGCTCGATGATCCGGCGATCGCTGAGAACTGGGACATGGTCAACCCCGAGCCCGCGGTGGCCGACTACAAGAAGTTCTCGATGGTCCGCGTGGAGGCGCTCAACCACGCGATCCGAGGCCTGCCGGAGGACCGGATCCGGTTGCATCTCTGCTGGGGCAGCTGGCACGGCCCCCACACCACCGACATTGCCATGCGCGACATCGTCGACGTCATGCTGGCCGTCAAGTGCCGTGCCTACTCGTTCGAGGCCGGCAACGTCCGCCACGAGCACGAGTGGAAGGTGTGGCAGGACGTGAAGCTGCCCGACGGCAAGCTGATCCTGCCGGGCGTCGTGAGCCACGCCACCAACGTGGTCGAACACCCCGAGCTCGTGGCCGAACGCATCACGCGCTTCGCCGACCTCGTGGGGAAGGAGCGCGTCATCGCCTCCACCGACTGCGGTCTCGGCGGCCGCGTGCACCCCCAGATCGCCTGGGCGAAGCTGGAATCGCTCGCGCACGGGGCGGCGTTGGCGACGCGGCAGCTGTGGCGGTGAGGGACGCACACGCCGTCAGGGGTTGGCACGGTCATCGTGCGACGATCGCGGCTTGACGGCGCCGGCTCGCGGGCGCACACTGCGCTCACAGGCGAAGAGGGAATTCGATGACGAAGGGCCCGCTGATCGTCACCGCCGCTTTGGCCCTCACGGTGGGCGGCGTGTTCGCGCCGGCCGCCGCCCTCGCCCAGCGGCGGAACGAGGGCGCGGCCTCCGTCCGCGCCCCGGGCAGCGGACGCCCGGCCGGGTCGCAGCAGTCGTTCGCACATCATCATCCTTTTGTGGCGCGCTCATTCGTCCGCCCTTTCGTTCGGCCGTTTTTCCCCTTCGCCGTGGTCGCCGCCGCTCCCGCCGTCGTCTACGCGTCGCCGCCCGCGTATTACGCCGCGCCGTACTACGCCCCGCCGGCCTACTACGATCCGCCGACGACCTATTACAGCCCGCCGCCGAGCGGGACGGTCTCGATTGCGCCCGCGCCCACGCAGAACGTCGTCCAGTATCCGCATGGGCGGTACGAGCTTCGCGGCGACGGGGTGACCGTACCCTACCGGTGGGTGTGGATCCCGAATCCCCCGCCGCCTCCGCCGGCCACACCACCGCCGCCAGCCGAGCCGCCGGCCGCACCACCGGAAGGAGCACCCTCGTCGGGTGCCCCGCCGCCGGCGCGCCAGGGCCAGCTCTATCGCTGGACCGACACTCTAGGCGTGGTGCACTGGACGGATCGGCTGGACGCGGTCCCGGAGCAATACCGCGCGCGGGCGAAGCAAAGCCTGCCCTCCTGAGCCGGCGGCGCCCGAATCCTGATAGGGCCGGCGCGTGATCCTCGATCCTCAGCTGTACGCGCTGTTCCTGACGGCGGCGCTGCTGCTGACACTCGCGCCCGGGCCCGACACGATGTTCGTGCTCGGCGCCAGCCTCGGCAGCGGGGCGCGCGGCGGGCTCCTCGCGTCGGCCGGAATCATGACCGGTCTGCTCGTGCATCTCGCGCTCGCTGTCGCCGGCGTGTCCACCCTGATCGCGACCTCGCCCCTGGCGTTCGAGGTGCTCCGATGGGCGGGCGCTGCCTACCTCGTCTGGATTGGCGTTCCGTTGCTCGTGCGTGCCTGGCGAAAGCGGAGCGATGCGCCGGCGCCAGCGCCCGAGCCGATGGCGACGCGCGTGTACTGGCAAGGGTTGGCGACGAATCTCCTCAATCCAAAGATCGTGGTCTTCTATCTCGCCTTCCTGCCTCAGTTCGTCTCACCCGACCTGGGCCACACAACGCTTCAGCTGTTGCTACTCGGAATGAGCCACTGGCTGATGGGGCTACCGTATCTGTGCGCAGTCGCGCTGGCGAGTGGCGCCATGGCGGGCTGGCTGCGGCGCTCGTCGGGCATTCGCCGCGCGCTCGACGGCGTCGCGGGGCTGGTGTTCGTGGGATTGGCGCTGCGCCTGGCGCTCGCCAAGCGCAAGCCAGCGTAGCTGGCTACTGGCTCAGGAATTCGCGCACCGTGCGCGCCACCGCCGCGGGCTGCTCGAGATGCGGAGCGTGGCCGGCATCGGTCACCATCTGTACGCGGGCGTCCGAGAGCCGCCCGACGAACTCATCGGCGTAGACGGGCGGCACCAGACGGTCCTCCGTGCCCCAGACGAGCAGCGTGGGCGCCTTGACGCGATGAATCCGTTTCTTCAGCCCCTTGTCCGGGATGGGCCAGATGAATTTCCCAGTGGTCCCCATGGCCCACACCATCCGCACCCGGGCCGCGGTCGCCGCCGCGTCCTGCTCATCGGAGCGCGGGAACATGCGGCGGGCCGCGTCGCACTCGGGGTCGCGGAAGATCTGACGTCGTAGCTCGCCGGGCTCCAGCAGCATCCAGTTGATGATGCGATCAGGGTCGCGCCAGAAGCCGAGCGGGGCGATGAGCGCCAGCCGCCGAGCGCGGTCGTGATACGCCGCGGCCAGCTCGCAGGCCACCATGCCGCCGAACGAGTGGCCCACGAAGGCGGCGTCTCTGATGCCCAGCGCCTCCAGCAGCTCGTCGTAGCAGAGCACGAGATCCCAGAGCCCGTCGAGGTGGTAGACGTCGTCGTGGGCGTCCAGCGTCGTGCCCGGGTGCGCCGGGGCCAGAACGGTGAAGCTCTGAGCGAGCTCGTCGAGAAACGGGTCCCATGTGAGTCCCCAGGGACCGTGGAAGAACACCAGCGCCGGGCCGCGCCCCTTCGAGAGGACCCGAATGCGGACGCGGTCCTGCCAGACCGAGACGGTGCGCTCCTGCGTCTCGCTCACGCGGCTCGTCTGAACACGAGCGCTCACGCCCCGCCCGCGGCGATGCCCGCGGCCACCGGCGCCGCGGACTGCCGCAGCCGTTCCGGCCACCAGTGGTTCATCCAACCCGCGTCGTCCCAGAAATCGCGGAGGCCTGGCAGCACCTCGCGGCCGAAGAGCTCGATGTTCTCCATGGCTAGCTCGTGCGGCATCGACCCGATCTGCAGGAGCACCATCAAATTCCCGACGTGGAGGCCGTTGATCACTTCCTCCTTCAAACGGTCGCGCACGGTGGCGGGGCTGCCGGCGATGACGTAGCCCTTCTCCACGAAGTCGCGGTACCGGAGATTCTTGGGGTTTTCGGCCCTGCGCACGGGATTGGCCATGGTGGCGACGAGACTGCGATAGTCCTGGTTGCCCGGCGGCGAGAACCACACGCCCGGCACGTGCAGGCACTTGTGGTAGAAGTACTCGACGTGCCGCGCGAATTTTTCCTCGGCCCGCGCGTCGTTCTCGGCCACGACGACGAGCTGCAGGAACCCCGCGCGATACGGGTTGAGATCGCGCCCCTTCTCGGCGACCACGCGCCAGTAGCCGTCCATCATCGTCTTCGCCGAGCGGGCGCCCGAGTAGCTCAGAAAGCAGTAACAGACGTCGTGCTCCACGGCGAAGTCGAACGTGCTGATGCTGCCCGAGCCCGGGACCCACACCGGCGGATGCGGCTCCTGGATCGGCCGCGGCCACAGGTTCACCGTCGCGAGCTGGAAGTACCGTCCGTTCCACGAAAAGATCTCTCGGGCCTGCCACGCTTTCAGCGTCAGCGCGAAGGCCTCGCGGTATCGCTCGCGATGCTCCATGGGCGTGATGCCGTAGCAGAGGTTGACGTCCATCGGGCTGCCGAGCGGCAGGCCGGCCACCAGCCGTCCGCCGCTGATGCAGTCGAGCATGGCGTACTCTTCGGCGACGCGGAGCGGCGGATTGGACGTCGGCAGGGTCGCGCCCATCTGCACGATCGCGACGTTCGTGCCGTTCGTCGCCCGGGCGAGGACGCTGCCCATCAAGTTGGGGCTCGGCATGAAGCCGTACGCGTTCTGATGATGCTCGTTGGTGCAGACGCCGTCGAATCCGCACTTCGCCGCGTACAACAACTCGTCGAGCGTCCAGTTGTAGTACTGGCCGACCCGCCGCGCGTCGGCCAGCTCCCACCAGGGCGGCGTCACCCACACGGATTCGTAACGCCGTTCGAAGTCCGCCGGCAGCTCGCGGTGCGGCATGAGGTGGAACGCGCTGATCTTCATGGGGTGGCTAGTCCCCCTCGTACCGGGGCGGCCGGACGAAGCCGCCAAGCTCGCGGGCCGCCAGCGCCGTGAACCGGATCGGGGTCCGGTCCTCGAGGTACGGCCCGATCGCTTGCAGCCCGATCGGCAAGCCGCCGCGCGTGCGGCCGGCGGGGAACGCCGTCGCGGGCTGGCCGGCCAGCGTCGCCAGCGCCGCACAGAACAGGCCGAGCTCTTCCAGCACGGGGGTGCCGTTCACGTCCAGCGTCTTCCGGATCGACGCGGGCGTGTTCGGACAGGGCTTGTCCCAGTGCGGATAGGCCGGCGCGATGAACGCGGGTGCCAGCAGCACGTCCCACTCGCGGAAGAACGCGCGCCAGGCCGCACGATACTGCTCGCGCTGGCCGAACCAGGCGATGTAGTCGGGCGCACCGCTCTCGATGCCGCGCTGGAACGCGGCGCTCCACTCGTCGTCGCGCGTCCGCATGACCTCGAGCCGCGCGCGCCGCTGCTCGGCGGGCACTCGGCTGGACGTGACGGCCGCCAACAGCGTCAGATAGAGCGCGTACGGCTGGCGGTAATCGCCCAGGCCGGCCGGCTGAACCGTCTTCACCTGACAGCCGAGCCGACCGAGCTGGGAGGCAAAGCTCTCCAGCGCGGCGGCCACCTCGACGTCGACCGGCACCCAGCCGATGGGCGGCAGCACTGCGACCCGGAAGTCTGCCAGGCGATCGCGTCGCGCCGGCGGAATCGTGATCTGCCACGCGACGTCCTCGCCGACCTCGGCGCCCGCCGCGACGTCCAGCGCCAGCTCGAGATCGTCGGCGGAGCGTGCCAGCGGTCCCTGGACGCCCATCACGACCGCGGCGTTCGGCATCGGCGGCATCGGAAACTGCCCACTCCGCGGCATCGCCGTCTCGCTCGGCCGGTGGCCGTAGACGCCGCAGAAGGCGGCGGGCACACGGATCGAGCCGCCGATGTCGCTGCCGAACTCGAGCGGGGTGAGTCCGGCGGCGAGCGCAGCCGCGCCACCGCCGGTCGAGCCGCCCGGCGTGCGCGACAGGTCCCACGGATTGTTCGTCCGCCCGTAAACCGGATTGGTCGACTGCCAGTCCGCCAGCATCTGGGGCACGTTCGTCTTGGCCATCACGACTGCGCCCGCGCCCTTCACGCGGGTGGTCACGGGCGCGTCGTGCTCCGCGCGAAAGTCCTTCCACACGGACATCCCAACCGTGGTTCGCAGGCCACGGACGTTGATGGACTCCTTCAGCGTCATCGGCAGGCCGCGAAGCGGCGCGTCCTCGCCGCGCGCCCGCCGCGTGTCGGCGGCCTCGGCCTCGCGGCGCGCGCGCTCGAAGTCGGGCTCGACGATGGCGTTCAGCTCGGGGTTGTGGCGCTCGATGCGCATCTGGTGCAGCTCGAGCAGCTCGACGGCGGACACCCGGCGCGCGCGCAGCGCGGCGAGCATGTCGACGGCGGGCGCGAACGCGTCGATGGGGTCGCTCATGATGTCATCCCTCTCACGCTGAATGGTGAGCCGACATTAGCGCCCCCACCCGGCACGGTCAAGGACAGGCGCGGCCGGCGATTTCGTGCTTGCGCGAGCTCGAGCGGACAGGCACAGTCGGGCCGGCCAAGGAGGAGCGATGAAAGCGATCGTCTTCGCGGAAACGGGTGGTCCCGAGGTGCTGGCCCTGGCTGACGTCCCCAGGCCGGACGTCCGCCCCGGTGCGGTGCTGATCAAGAACCACGCGATCGGGGTGAACTTCGCCGACACGCGCTTTCGCCAGGGAACGTACACCATAAAGCCCAAGCTTCCCGACTCGCCTGGAATGGAGGTGGCGGGCGTCATCGAAGCGGTCGGCGATGGCGTGACGAACCTCCGGCCGGGGATGCGCGCGGCCGCTTTCACCAGCAGGGCGTACGCGGAGTACTGTGTGTCGCCCGCCTTCATGGTCATTCCGCTCCCCGACTCGGTGGGCTTCGTCGACGGCGCGGCGTTCCTGATCCAGGTGCTGACCGCGTATCACCTGCTTCACACGGCCGACTCGACGGGGCCGGGCCGCAGCGTCCTCGTCCACTCCGCCGCGGGCGGCGTCGGGCTCGCCGCCGTCCAGCTCGCCAAGGTGGCCGGCGCCCGCGTGTTTGGAACCGTATCGAGCGACGCCAAGGCAGGCCTCGCGAAGGAGAACGGCGCCGACGCGATCATCAACTACGCGAGGGAAAAGTTCGCGGACGAAGTGCTGCGACTGACCGACGACCGTGGTGTCGACCTCATCCTCGACGCGGTCGGGAAGCCGACGTTCGAGGAGGGGCTACGCTGTCTGGCCCCGTTCGGGCACCTCGTCCTCTACGGGCGCGCCGGCGGAGCTCCGGACCCGCTCAACGTCTCGGTGCTCTCCCCGAAGTCGCAAAGGGTGAGCGCCTTCTCCCTGCCGACGCTGACGAGGGGCTTCCCCGACAAGACGCGCGAAAGCGCCGAGCGGTGCTTCGCCCTCATGCGCGAGGGCCGGCTCAAGCTGCACGTCGGCAAGACGTTCCCGCTGGCCCAGGCGGCGGAGGCCCATCGTTATCTCGAGTCGCGGCAGTCGACGGGCAAATTGATCCTGATTCCGTGAGCCGATGGACAAGACGACCGAAACGCTCTCGCGCTACGTCACCTCGCTACGCTACGCGGATCTGAGCCCCCGCACGGTCCAGGAGGCGAAGCGCCACCTCATCGACTCGCTCGGCTGCGCCATGGGCGGCTATAGCGGCGAGCCTGCCGCCATCGCTCGCCGGGTGTCGCCGGCGTGGAGTGGCGCCCCATCGGCTCGGCTTCTGGGCGACGGGCGACCGACGACGCCCGAGGCCGCGGCCTTCGCCAACTCGGTCATGATCCGGTTTCTCGACGCCAACGACACGTACATCGCGCGCGGCTCCGGCCATCCCAGCGACATGCTGGGCGCGCTCCTGGCCGCGGCCGAACTGGGGGGCGCGTCGGGGAAGGACCTCTTGCTGGCGACGGTCGCCGGCTACGAAGTGTTCGGAGCCCTGGCCGATCAAGTGCCGTTGCGTGACCGCGGCTGGGACCAGGGCGTCTTCGTCGCTCCGGCCTCGGCGGCCGGCGCCGGGTTACTGCTGGGTTTTTCCGCCGTCCAGATGGCCGACGCTATCGCCATCGCCGCGACCGCGAACGTGGCCACGCGTCAAACGCGGGCCGGCGAGCTCGCGATGTGGAAGGGCTGCGCGACGGCCGCGGCCGCGAAGGCCGGTCTCTTCGCCGCGCAGCTGGCCAAGGCCGGGATGACCGGACCTACGGCCGCCTTCGAGGGGCGTCATGGTCTCTGCGAGCAAGTGACGGGGCCCTTCGAGATCGGCGCCCTCGGTGGCCGTGGGCGGCCCTTCGCCATCGAGCGCACGAACTTCAAGTTCTTCGCGGCCGAGTATCACGCGCAGGCGCCTCTGGCGATGGCGCTGGCCCTGAGGGCCAAGGTGCGAACGGAAGAGATCGAAGCCATCGAGGTGCAGATCTACGCGATGGCCTACAGCGAGATCGGGAGCGAACCAGCCAAGTGGGATCCCAGGACTCGGGAGACGGCCGACCACAGCCTCCCGTACATGCTCGCCGTCGCTCTGCGGGACGGCCGCATCACTCCCGCCAGCTTCGAGCCTCAGCGGTATCTGGATCCGAGCTTGCGGCCGCTCATGAACCGGATCCGCGTCGCCGAGAGCCCGGAGTTCACGCGACGCTTCCCGCAGGAGCTGGGATCGCAGATCGACGTGGTCACCCGCTCCGGCCAGCGGTTCACCGCGCGGGCCGAGTACCCGAAGGGCCATGCTCGAAACCCGATGACGGACGACGACGTCGAAACGAAGTTCCGCGACCTTTCACTCGACGTCCTGGGCGCCGAGCGGGTGAACGCCGCGCTTCAAGCGCTCTGGCACCTCGACGAGGCGCCGCGAACCAGTGTCGTCCTGGACGCGCTCACGCTCTCTCCCGACGCCAAGCGTCCCTAGCCGGCCCTAGTAATACACCGCCCGCCCGGCCCCGCCGGTCGCCACGACCAGCTCGCCCGTGACAGCCCATGCCTTATCTGACGCGAGGAATACGGCGAGATATGCAATCTCCGACGCGTCCACCATGCGCCCGATGGCATTGCCGCGCGGGGAGTCGTGGGCAAAGTCACGCTTCTCCACGTCATCCGCGGAAATGCCCAGTTCTGCGGCACGGGCGGCCAGCAGGCGCGGGGTACGCTCGGTGCGGGTCGTCCCGGGGTGGATGCAGTTGACGGTAATCCCGTAGCGGCCCAGCTGCACCGCCAGGGTCTTGGTGAAGTGCACCAGGGAGCCGTTGCGCGCGCCACCGCTGAGATTGCCGGCGTTGCGGGCGTTGGTGCCGCTGATATTGATGATGCGGCCCCAACCCTGCTGCTTCAAGTAGGGAATGGCGGCGCGTGCGCAGCGCAACGCTCCGACGTACTTCACGTTGAAGTCGTGCAGCAAATCCGCGTCGACGACGGTTTCAATGGGGCCGGTCGCGCTGGCCGAGCCGCCTGGCGGCGAACCGCTATTGACCAGGATGTGCAGCCCGCCGAGCCGCTCGGCCGCCTGAGCGACTGCGCGATCGACCTGCTCCTTGCTGGTCACATCGGCTACCAGCGGGAGAACGCGCCGCCCCGTCTTGGCCTCTAGTTCGCGCGCCGTCGCTTCCAGCTGGTCCTTCGAGCGAGCCACAATGGCCACGTCAACGCCTTCGCGGGCCAACTCCAGGGCTATGGCTCTGCCGATGCCCAGGCTCCCCCCGGTCACGAGCGCGTGCTTACCTTGCAGTCCAAAGTCCATCGCGTCACCCCTCTGCCTGTTGGTCGTTCGTCTGTTGGCCTACGGAGAAGATTTCATGGCAGGGCATTCTAAGTCAGGCGAGGCCCGGCCGGCTGTCTCTTCTTCCGAGTCGTCCCGGATTTCACATAGGGTCCCAACCGGGGTCTCAGGTCACGTAGGCCAGACCATTCCAGCAGGGAGGGACAGATGAGCGACAAGGCCACACTGTTGCAGGAGGCGGACGAGGCGTTCGCGGAGCTGCGCCGGGCGGTCGAGGGCCTGACGGACGAAGAGATGCGCCGCGTCTGGCTCGGCACCTGGGGCGTGCGCGAGATCCTGATCCACATCTCCGGCTGGCACGAAGCGATGACGCCCGCCCTCGGGCGTATCGCGAAGGGGGAGGCGCCGTACCCGGTGGGGACGTACGACGACTTCGACGCGTGGAATGCGCGCTTCGTCCAGCAGAAGACGGGAGTGAAGACCACCGAGGTCCTCGCGGAGCTCGACGCATCCCACCGGGAGTTCGTCGAGGTCGCCCGAGCAGTGCCGGAGCTGCACTTCGTGACTGGCGGCGCTGCCCGCCAGTCGTTCGAAGGCGCCGGCGCGGGACACTATCGCGAGCACGCGGCCCAGATTCGCGAGTGGCGGCAACCCCCGCCGGGCCGGTAAGGTTGTGGCGGCCCCACCCGACGCGCGGTGATGGGCCACCCAGGTAGAACCGTGACCCATCCCCCACCGGCCCGGGCGAGACCGCCCCCTTCAACCGGATCGTGCTCCCTCGAATACCACCGGCGCCGGCTTCACCCACGGCGCCCGCAGCGCCGCGATGAACTCTTCCGCCTGCTCGTATCGCTTGTCGTGGTCCATCGTGACGCCCCGCCGCTCGAAGTCGCCCCGGATCCCCCCGGGCACCACCACCTCTCCGCCCGGCGCGTCCCGATGTGCGCCCCGTCCCCGTTGCTCGGAATGAACCAATCGAACCGCGGCTCCGGTCTCTCACTCATGATGTAGGGCATACCTCGATGGCCGTTGTCGAGCGCGCCGGGACCGTCGACGTAGTAGTCTTCATCGTCGGGGTTGCGATGGCGCAGCACGAGATCGAACACCCGGGAGCGGTCAGATGACTGAGGATTCGCGCGGCGACGAGACCAGGGATCGACGCGGGCGGCTTCTGCTCGTCGTGCCTCTCCTCGTCGCGGCCGTGTTGTTCCTGCCGTCGATCGGCGAGCGGGTCATTTCCCTCGAGGACGAGGCCCGCTATGCGCTCAAGGCGCGGAACATGCTCGAGACCGGCGACTGGCTGATACCGCGGGTGGACGGCGAAGTCCTCATGCAGAAGTCTCCGTTGTTCATGTGGGCGATCGCCGCGCTGTCCCTGCCCGGCCGCAAAGTCACCGAGCTGACGGCCGCGCTCCCTTCCGCGCTGAGCGCGATCGGTGGCGTTGCTGCGACGCTGCTCCTCGGCCGCCGGATGTTCGGCCCGCGGGCCGGGCTCTTGGCCGCTCTCTCCCTCGCCACGACGTTCGGCTACTACTGGCACGCGCGACTGGTGCTCGCGGACATGATGATGACCTTCTTCATCGTCGCCGGCGCCGCCGCGTTCTGGGCGAGCATCGGCGACGGACCGGCTCGACGGGGGCCCCTCGTCGTCTTCTGGATGTGCCTCGGGCTCGCCCTCTCCGCGAAGGGACCTGCCGGTCTCTTGCCGATCCTGCCGTTCGCCGCGTTCCTCGTGGTCGAGCACGGATGGCGTGGCCTCCGCGAGCTCAGACCGCTCATGGGCGTTGCCATTCTCGCCCTCGTTTCCGCCCCGTGGGCGCTCGCCTTCGCGCTCCAGGGCGAGAAGAGCTACGTGCAAAGCGTGCTCGTGGGCGACTATGTGGGCCCGCACCGCGAGGGCTGGGCTCGAGCCTCCGAGCTCTCCTTCGCCCTCGGCCCTGTCGGGATCGGCTTCCTGCCCTGGACGCTGTTCCTCCCGGCGGCCGTACGCCAGGGTTGGTGGAGGGCCGAGCGCGCCGACATCGGACGCAAGTTCCGGTTCCTCGCGTTCTGGGTGCTGGCCTACGTCATCGTCATCACGCTGATGCCGCACAAGCGCGACCGCTACCTGCTGCCCGTTCTTCCGGCGCTCGCTCTCATGGTCGGCTGGCTCTGGGACCAGTGGATCACGCACGCTCCACCGCAGACCCTCCGCATCTACAGCTGGGTTTGGGGCGGGCTGGCCGGCGCGTTGGCCGCCGCCGTCCTGCTGCCCCTTCCCGTGAGCCCGGAGATCGCGGCCCTGATACCGCTCGTCCTGTGGCAGAAGCTCCTGCTGGTCGGGCTGCTCCTCGGGGCGGCGGTAGCGGTGGTCATGGCCGCGCGGGCCGGGCGCCCGCTCGCGATCTTCGCGGTCGTCTGCGTCTCGACGATGCTGGTGCTCGCGTACGAGACGCGGGTGTTTGTGGTCGGACACAACCGCGCGTACGGCGTGAAGGCGCTCTCGGGGCGGCTCGTCTCCCGAGTCGGCCCTCGAGATCAGCTCGTGACGTACCAGCTCGGACCTCTCGCGCTGGAGTTCTACACGGGCCGGACGATCCGCGAGCTGCAGGATCATCGCAGCCTCGCGCCGCTCCTGGCCGCGGGGCGCCCGCTCTACGTCATCGTCCACGAGCGGAGCTGGCCCGGGCTGCGCGACGGCAGCGGACGGACGTGGACGGTCGTGGATCGGCAGCAGTTCGGCAACGGGTGGTGGCTCGTGACCATCCCGGCAGAGCGGCCGTGACCATCGATCTCGCCCTCTCCGTGATTCTGCCCGTGCACAACGAGGCCGAGAACATCCCCCCGCTGTGGAAGGAGCTGGCCGAGGTGCTGCCCGGTCTCGCCGACTCCACCGAGGTGATCTTCGTGGACGACGGGTCGACAGACGGAAGCGCCGACGTCGTCCGCCGCCTCGCCCGCAACGAGCCGCGGATCCGCCTGCTCCGCTTCGAGGCCAACGCGGGTCTGAGCGCGGCGTTCTACGCCGGTTTCCAGGCGGCCCGCGGCCGGATCATCGCCACGATGGACAGCGATCTGCAGAGCGATCCCCGCGACCTCCAGGTCCTCATCGCCCGCCTGGAGGGCGCCGACGCCGCGGTCGGGTGGCGTCTGATCCGGCACGATTCGTGGGTGAAGCGCGCCTCGTCGTGGGTCGGCAACGGGGTCCGCAGGGCGGTGACCGGCGATCCCGTGCGGGACAGCGCGTGCAGCCTGCGCGTGATGCGGCGGGAATGTCTGGGAGCGGTGCCGCCGTACGCCGGCATGCACCGGTTCGTTCCGACGCTGATCAAGCTCGCCGGTTTCCGCGTCGTGGAGGTTCCGGTCCATCATCGGCCGCGGAGGTTCGGTCGGTCGAAGTTCGGGGTGAACCGGGCCCTGCCGGCCTTTGCCGACCTCCTGGTCGTGCGCTGGATGATGCGCCGACGTCTGCGGTATTTGATCGTCGAGCAAGACTCCGTCGCCGCCGGCCTGATGCGACGTCAGCCGCCGACGCCGAGGTAGGTTGTTGCGATCTGGGGGTCGGCCCGGAGGGCGTCCGGGGTGCCCTCGAAAACGATCGTCCCGTGGTCGATAACGTAGACGCGGTCCGCGAGCCGAAGCGCCAGCTCGGCGTTCTGCTCGACCAGCAGCATGCTGACACGCTCGCGCTTGAGCTCCAGGACGGTCCCCATCACCGCTTCCACGACCAGAGGCGCCAGCCCCTGAGACGGCTCGTCCAGCAGGAGCAGCTTCGGCCCCGTCAGCAGGGCGCGGGCGATGGCCAGCATCTGCTGCTCGCCACCCGAGAGGAAGCGGCCCCTGCGGTCGAGCACCTCGCGGAGCTTCGGGAAGCGCTCGAGCATGCTCTCCATCGACCAGCGCGAGCCCGGCCGGCGCGCGATCTCCAGATTCTCGCGCGCGGTGAGGTAGGAGAAGACGCCGCGCGTCTCTGGCACGAGCGCGATCCCGAGCTTCGAGATCCGGTGGGGTGGGAGGCCGGCGATGCTTCCTCCCTTGTAGGTGATCTCGCCGCGGCGGGGCGGCGTGAGGCCCGTGATGGAGCGCAGCGTGGTGGTCTTGCCCGCGCCGTTCCGGCCGAGGAGCGCCACCACCTCCCCTTCCCCGACGTGCAGCGAGAGGCCGTTCAGGATGTGGCCGAGCCCGTAGTAAGTATCGATGCTGCGGACGTCGAGGATCATGGCGGCGCGATCCCCCCGAGGTAGGCGCGCCGCACCTCGGCGTTTCGCTGAATCTCCGCCGGCACGCCTTCCGCGATCACGCTCCCGAAGTGCATCACCGAGATGCGGTCGGACATGCTCATCACGACGTCGATCTTGTGCTCGATGAGGATGATGGTGTAGCGCCCCTTGAGCTTGCGCACGAGCGCCACCATCTTCTTCGTTTCATCCGGTGACAACCCCGCCGCCGGCTCGTCCAACAGGAGGAGGCGCGGGGTGGCGGCCAGCGCGATGGCCAGCTCGAGCTGGCGCTGCTCTCCGTGCGAGATCGCGCGGGCCGGCTCGCCGTGCTTCCCGGCGAGCCCCACTTCCTCCAGCATCGCCATCGCGCGCTCGGCGAGCTTGGGGTAGCCGTCGGTCCGGCGCCACGCCAGGCCCCGCCAGGACTCCTGCCGGGCGAAGGCCGCCAGCCAGACGTTGTCCAGCAGGGAGAGCGTGGGAAAGATGCTCGTGCGCTGGAACGAGCGCGCGATGCCCAGGTGCGCGATGCCGTGCGGGGGCGTGCCGGCGATGTCCCGCCCGTCGAAGACGATCCGGCCCGATGTGGGCGCGAGCTGCCCGGTCAGCAGGTTGAAGAACGTGGTCTTGCCCGCCCCGTTGGGCCCGATAACGGAGTGCAGCGAACCCTCGTCGACGGCGAGCGTGACCGCGTTGACGGCGACCAGAGCCCCGAAGGACTTTGTGAGCCGATCGGTTCTAACGAGAGGCATCGGCCCGTGTCGCGGGGTGCGCGGCGCGCCACGTCCAGAAGCGCGCCCACGCCTCGACCACCCCGCCCCGGAAGAACAGCACCACGACGACGAAGGCGACGCCCAGCAGAAGCGGCCAGCGCGCCCAGATCGCGCTCACCGACTCCGACAGCCAGATGAAGACGAACGAGCCGATGACGGGACCGTAGAGGGAGCCAGAGCCGCCGATCAAAGTGGCGAAGACGACGTTGCCGGAGAAGACGAACCCGATGGACTCGAGCGGCACGATGCCGAAGAGCATGGCGTAGAGCACGCCGGCGAGCCCCGAGAAGGCGCCGCCCACCACGAAGGCGGCGAGCTTCATGCGGGGGACGTTGTAACCGAGGGCTTCGGCCCGCAGCTCGTTGTCGCGGATGGATTGTAAGATCTTGCCGAGCGGCGACTCGACGATGCGTCGCATGACCCAGAGCGACAGGAGGAAGAGCAGCGCCACCGCCGCGTAGTACGCGAGCGGCGGGTGAATGTCGAGGCCGAGGACGCTCGGGCGCGGGACGCCGGGCATGCCGTCCTCGCCCCCTGTCACCGTCGTCCACTGGTAGGCCGTGAAGTAGAACATCTGGTTCAGGGCGAAGGTCAGCATGATGAAGTAGAGGCCGGACCGCTGGACGCAGAGGTAGCCTACCAGAGCCGCGGAGACGGCGCCGACGGCGATGCCGGTGGCGAGCGCGAGGAAGATGTTGATGCCGTAGTACTTCAGCAGATAGCCGGCGGCGTAGGCGGCCGAGCCGAAAAAAGTCGCCTGGCCGAAGGAGAGCAGCCCCGTGTAGCCCATCAACAAATTCAGGCCGAGCCCGAAGATCGCGAAGATCCAGATCTCGGTGGCAATGCTGTGGCGGACGAAGATCGGCAGCAGGACGACCGCCGCCAGGATGGCGAGCCACGCTCGACTCATCGGATGCCGAAGAGACCCTGCGGGCGCACCAGCAGCACGGCCGCCATGACGGCGAAGATGACCGCCACCGAGGCCTCGGGCCAGATCAGCGCCACCAGGCTCTGGGCGACGCCGACCAGCAGCCCGGCCACGATGGAGCCCAGCAGGTTGCCGAGCCCCGCCAGCGCGACGACGACGAAGGCGATGCCGAGCATGTCCACGCCCATCCACGGGTTCAGCCCGCGGATCGGCGCGGTCAGCGCCCCGGCGATCCCGGCGAGCACGCAGCCCAGCGCGAAGGCGGCGGTGAAGAGGCGGTGGATGTCGATGCCGAGCAGCGACACCATCTCCTTGTCCTCGATGCCCGCCCGCATGATGGCGCCGTAGCGCGTCCTCTCGAGGAAGAGCCAGGCCCCCAGCACGAGCAGCGCCGCCGCGACCATCACGAAGAGCCGGTACTTCGGATAGAACGTGATGCCGAGGTCGACACCGCCGCGCAGGAGGGGCGGCGGGAGCTGGCTCATGCCGACCGGGCTCCAGACCACGATGATGCCCTCGGTCACGATGAGCGAGAGGCCGAAGGTGAGCAGGAGTTGGTAATCGTGTCCGGCGCGGTACAGCGGCCGGATCCCTCCGTATTCGATCAGCACTCCGATCAGTCCCACGCCCAGCGGGGCCAGCAGCAGCGCCAGCCAGAAGTTTCCGAGGAGCTGAATCAGCGTGAAGAGGAAATACGCGCCGAGCGCGAAGAGGGCGCCGTGGGCGAAGTTGGGAATGTTGAGCACCCCCGTGATGATGCTGAGCCCGATGCCCATCAGGGCGTAGAGCATGCCCGTGGCGAGACCGTTCAGGAGCTGGCTGAAGAGGAGCGCGGAGTTCAGGTCGGTCCTAGAGGGACCCGATGTCCTTGCAGGCCGCGTACTCCACCGGCAGCGGCGTCGAGCCCGTGGCGATGATGTCGGCGAAGTCCATGGGGCCCTTCATCGCGTCCTTCTTCTTGCACCGCATGAAGAAGTACGGCCGCAGCGTCTGGTGCGTTTTGGGCTCTACGCGCATGCGGCCCACCAGGTCGTCCACCTCGAGGCCCTCGCAGGCCTTCACGACGTCCGCGACCTCGGTGGACCTGGCCTTGTCCATGGCCGCGAGCGTCATGCGCGTCATGCCGTAAGCGGCGGCGGGCGCATAGCCCGGAGGGCCGCCGAACTTGGTCTGGTAGCTCTTCACGAACTCGCGCGCGACCGGCGTGTCCGCCGTGTAGTAGAAATTCGAGCCGACCCAGAGATTCTCCCGAATCTCCGGGGCCAGCTGCACCAGCTCCTCGACGCCCGAGGACCACGTCATGATGAGCGGGAGCTTCGGCGTGAGCCCGAAGTTGAAGATCTCGCGCGCGCCGGTGACGGCGTCGAGCCCGAAGTTGATCATGACCACCACGTCGGGCTTGTTGCCCGCCGCCTTGGTGACGTAGTTCGAGAACTCGCGCTCGCCGAGCGGATGCCGGTCGGCGCCCACGAACTCGATCCCATGCCCCTTGCCCACTTCCTTCACGTACTTCTCGACGGACCAACCGAAGGCGTAGTCAGCGACCAGCAGGTGCCAGCGCTTGGCTTTGGGGTTAGCCTGCATGAAGGTGTCCACCACGGTCTTGGCGGCCGTGTACGGGCTCGCCGCCCACTGGAACGAGTAGCGGTGGCAGCGCGCGCCCGCGATGTCCTCGGTGCCTCCGCTGAAGTAGTGGAACACCTTCTTCCGCTTCGCGACCTCCGAGACGGCCAGGGCGACGCCCGACGACCACGGGCCGATGATGAACTTGGCCCCGTCGGAGTCGACCGCTTCCTCGGCCCGGCGCGTGGCGCTGCCCGCTTTGGTTTCATCGTCCCGGGTGATGTACTTGATGGACTTGCCCTGCACCTTCATCCCCCGCTCGTCGAGGGCCAGCTTCATGCCCCGGTCGAGGACGGGGCCCACGTCGGAAAAAGCGCCGGTGAACGACCAGAGGCCCAGCATGACGACTTCTTTCTGCTGGGCCCTGAGTACGGCCGGAAACCCGAGCCCCGCCCCGGCGGCCACGCCCCCCAGTTTCAGCACGTCCCGTCGGGTATATCCGCTCATGTCGGTCCTCCGCGCTCGTGTAGGTTCGATCGTTCCCGGATGGCTTGGTGGGGCGAGAATCAGACCAAGTGGGCCCGGTGTCAAGCCGCGGGGGGCGCAATCGGAAGGAGAACCGTTAGCAGGCTGCCGCGGCCCTTGACGCCGTCGCTCTCCACGCTGATCGTTCCGCCATGGAGCTCGACGAGCTTCCGCGTCAAGGCGAGGCCTAACCCGGTCCCGCCGTGCTCGCGGGCATACGAAGAGTCGACCTGCTCGAACGCGTCAAAAATCCGGGCCTGATCCTCGGGCTTGATACCAATCCCGGTGTCCGCGACCATGATCCGCAGCGCGCGGTTCGCGCTCTCGCCGGCCGCCAGCGCTGCGCTGACCGTGTCGGCCGTCACCTTGACGTACCCGCCGGGGCCGGTGAACTTGATCGCGTTGCTCAACAAGTTGTAGATCACTTGCTGCAGCCGGTGCCGGTCGGCCGTGATCGTGGGCAAGGCATCGTCCACGTCCGCGCTCACCGTGATGTTCTTCTCGCGCGCCAGCGCCTGGACGACGCCGACGACCTCCCGGAGGTCGTCGGCGACGGCCACGCGCGTGAGGTCGAGGGTCAAGCGCCCAGCATCAACCTTGGCCAGATCGAGCACATCATCGACCAATTTTCGAAGGTGCCGGCCCCCGGCGAGGATCGTCGTCAGATATTCGAGCTGGCGCTCGTTCAACTCTCCGTACGTCTTGTTCGCGAGCACCTGGGAGAATCCGATCACGGCGTTGAGTGGGGTGCGGAGCTCGTGGCTCATCGAAGCGAGAAACTCGCCCTTGGCCCGACTCGCCCCTTCCGCGGCGACCTTGGCGTCGAGGAGCTGCCGCGATTGCTCCAGCAGCTGCCGAATGTAACGCTGCGCTTCCGCGTGGAGACGGGCGTTCTCGAGCGCGACGAGGAACGCCAGGCCGACCGCCGCACTCAGTGCGGTCAACACTCCGGTCCACGTGCGCGCCTCGAGGCGCGCGGCCTCGGCCTGCGCCGCGAGAACCCGCGTGTGGATCGCCGCCATCAGCCCGTCCAGGCTCTCCTGGACCTCCTCGGCGCGCGGCCGCGCCTCGGCGTCGGTCAAGCGCAGGGCCCGGGCGCGGTCGCCGCTTCGGACGAGCGCCTGCCCCTGGGTGACGATGCGGCGGTACCCCTCGAACGCGGCGCGCGCCGCGCCGAGCTTCACGGCCTCCTGCTCGCTCTGCACGTACCCCGCGAGACTCTCGAGATCCTCGTCGATCCGCGCCGCCCGCTCGGTCCACGCCGTCGCGTAACGCGCGTCACCCAGCACCACCGCGCGCATCTCGAGCTGCACGAGCGGCGCGATCGACTCGCGAGTGGACGCGGTGAGGCGGATCGCGGGGACGGTGCGGGTCGCGATCTCCCGGTTGACGGACACGAGATTGCCGACCGCGTGGAAGCTGAGGAACCCGACGACCGCGAGTATAACGATGACGAGTACCGAGGTCAGGAAAGGTTTCGCGGCAAACCGCATGTCAGGAAAGACCGCAAGACGCGGACCATTTCCGGACAATCACGACAACTGCTGATGTCGTGGGCACTTACCCCGTCGCAGGGTCTTGATCAATCGGCTCGGTCGGGTGATTTCTGACCAGCCGACCCCTTACGATGGCTCGACAGTGACCAGCTCCGGAGTCAAACGAAAACTCGCTTCCGGAGGGGACGGCTTTGGGGCAGCGCGCGGCGCTGCCCCATGCCGTCAGCTTTCATTGCGATCAGCGTGCGAGCGGATCGGGGCGCAGCTGAAAGTGTACGACCACGGGCTTCTTTCCTTTGCCGCCTTCCATGAGCCAAGGCGCCCGGTCTCCGCTGGTCGTCCACAACCCCCGGCCCTTCCAGCCGGCGCTCGCGTCGTCGATGCGCCCGTCGAACCCCTTGGCGTAGAAGCCCAGCGGGTACGGGACGCGCAGCAGGATCATCTTGCCGTCCTTGAGTGCGACCAGGCCGTCGTTGAGGTTGGCGGTCGACATCGGCACGTCCTCGCCGAGCCCGAACGTGTTGTGCTGGTCGACCCAGGTGTAGTAGCTCGACTCGGCGCTGTTCTCGCCGATGCCCTGGAAGCCGGGGCCGGGGTACTGGTAGAACGTCCAGCCCTCCGGGCAGTGATCACCGGTGGCGTTTGGCCCGTTGAGCGGCCCCTTGCACTTGCGCCGGTCGAAGCTGCCGATGTGGCCGCTTCCCATTGACGCCCACACCACGCCCTGCTTGTCGATGTCGGCGCCACGGATGCCGAAATAGGGCTTTGGCACGTTGTAGATTTCCGCGAGCGCGGTCGCCGGCGGGTTCGGCCCCGGAACGAGCCGCACGACTGCCGCGGTACCGCCGAAGACTCCGACAGAGCCCCAAATGGACCCGTCGACGGGGCTCGGCATGACGGCATAGAAGCCTCCGCCGATGCGCTTGTCCTTGGTCGGATCGACTGGTTGATCGGGCTCGACGTAGTCGTCGCGCTTGCCGTTGCCGTTGGTGTCCAGCACGAACGCCGTCCACCCCTGTGCCTTGGCCGCGTCACCCGTCTCGTCGAACAATCTGGTGTTGACCCAGCCGATCACCGGGCCGCCACCGCTGGTCCAAAGCGTATCGTTGGCGTCGTAGCCGAACTGCAGATGATGCGTCTGGAAGCAGGTATCGACGAACGTGTACTTCATCGTCTTCGGGTCGAGGAACGTGAGGTGGCGGTTCGCGTTCTCAACCGGGAACAGCTTGGCCGAGGGATGGTCGGAGCCCTTCGTGCAGAAGCCCGGGTTCTTCGGGCCGCGCACCGTCGCCGCGAACCAGACCCTGCCTTTCTTGTCGAACATGCCGTTGTGGTTGTTGGCCTTGGTGTCCCAGATCTTCTCCTCGCCCCAGTAGGGCGAGGGCGCCATTGGCCTGGGGATCGCGGCGTGCCCGGGCCCGAACGCCTCCGGCGTGTCGGCGTCGCGCACCGGAGCCGTGAAGCTCGTGACGGTGTGCGTCTTGGGATCGAGGATCGGGTAGACGTCCGTCGCGTATTCGGGCGAGCCGTAGACCGGGCCGTAGGCATTGACCGTCGGATAGCGCCGATCCGAGGCGATGAGGTCGTGGAGATACTTCTTCGGGTCCCCCCACTCCCACGTCGTGACGACGATGTTGCGCTCGACGCCTTGTGGCCGCGTCGGCTTGCTGTGCGGCAGCTCACCCTTGGCGATGCGGTCGGTCCAATCGCCGAAGTACTTGAACGGCGCGCCGCCCAGAACCCCGGTGAGCGGGTTCAGCATCAACGGTGCGGCCTGTCCCGACTGCACGCGGCGGATCCACGCCTTGTCCGATGACTCGAACTGGCCGAGCGCCGCGGGGATCGTGCGGGTGGACAGCTGGCCCAGCTGATGGCAGCCGACGCAGGACCTGTTCTTCACCACGGTGAGCCAGTCGCTCTGGGTGATCTTCGCGGGAATGTTGCTCGTGCCGCCGAATTGGCTCGCGTCCGGGATCTTGAGCATCGAGTACCAGTAGAGCGCCGGATAGTATTGCGCGGCCGCGGCCGCACTCGGCGCCGGTATCGCACGGAGATTCAATAGCTTGCCGGGCTCGCCGTCGACCTTCGCCGAGTCGACGAGGCCGTAGCCGCGCGCCCACACCTTGTATTTGGCTTTGGGAAGGTCGGGCACCACGTACCGGCCCCGGTCGTCGGTGACCACGATCTTGGCGAACTTGGTGGGAAGATCGCTCGTCTCCGCGATCACCCACACGCCGGCCTCCGGCCCGTTCGGCCCCGCGACCACGCCGCCGATATCGTCGCTGTCGATGCGCACCGCTTCGCTTGGGGCTGGCTGGGCGCTGAGCGTGACCGCCGAGCCGGCCGCGACCATGGCGAGCGCGCCCGCTGCCATGGTCAAATACCACGCCTTTTTCATCCTCATGACCCCGCTCCTTTCATCGCTTTCCGCTGTCCCGTGCAGGCGCGTTGCGCCTCGACCACCGAATTCGACCGCCTATTGTGCTTCCCGCGGGCTTTCGCCGCAATGGGCTGCCGCCCCCGCTACAGCGCTCGTGCCGGGACCTCGAGCCGCGTTGGTCGTTTGGGGTGAGGGACCAGCCACAAGACCAGCCCAGCCGCGCCGTAGCAGATGATGAACGCGATCAGCGCATGCGTGTAGCTCTGCGTCTGGTCGTAGATCCAGCCGGTGAACACCGCGGCGGGCATCGAGGCGAAGCTTTGGAACATGCTGATCCAGCCACGGATCGTGGCGAAATGTGTGCGACCGAAGCAGTCGCCGACGAGAGCCCACGTCACGGAGTTGATGCCATCACCAAACGAAAACAAGATGGCGAAGAAGACCATCGGCCAGAGCGCACCGTGGCTGTACGTCAGCACGAGGAGGCCCAGGGCACCCAGTAATACACCCACGGCGCCGATCCTCTGTTTCGACTGCCGGTCACCGAGCCATCCGGTCAGCGGCCGCACGATGACGGTACTGAGGGCCGTCAGCCCCACAAAAAACGCCGCCGTCGCCTCGTCCAGCCCCTTCCAAACCAGCAGCGGCACCAGGTGGACGGATACTCCGCTATAGGGAATATTGCGCAGGCCATGGAAGGCGGCGAGCAGCCAGAAGGCCGGCGTCCGTAACGCCTCCCTGGCCGTGAACTCCTGTGTGTCCCTGAGCCGATGCACGGGCCTGCTCGCACCTTCTGAGGGGTCGTGAGAGGCCCGACGCTCGCCGTCTGGAAGCAACCCCATGCTCTCCGGAGAGCGACGGATGAACAGGACCAGGGGAAGCAACATGAGCACGACGAGACCGGAGAGGAACGCGGCTGGTCGCCAGCCCAGCTTCAAGACGGCGAGCGCCACCAGGGGAAAGATCAAGACCCCACCGATGGCCTGGCCGGTTTGGACGATGGACATGGCGAGCCCACGCTTCCTGCGAAACCAGTGGTTGACCGCGGCCATGGTGGCCTGGTTGAAGCCGGCTTGAAAGCCAACGCTCAGGGGGCCAATGAACACCAGGACAAAGAGGACATAGCTAGGAGTGAAGGAGAGCAGCACGAACCCCAGCCCGGCGAGCGTCGTCCCGACGACCAACATGACCCGGACATCGAACCGGTCGATGAGGTAGCCCACGAGCGGACCTTCCAGGGCGGACTCCAGTTTGGCGAGCGAGAAGGGCAGAGAGGTTGCGGCCCGACTGAGGTGCAGCTCGGTGAGAACGGGGAGAAAATACAGAGTGAACCCGGTGTTGAACGTCCCGCCCTTCACGGCGTCCTGGACGCAGCCGATGATCACGATCCACCAGCCATAGAAAAGGCGGCCCGGGCTTTGCGAGAGTGATCGCGTCATGACTTGGGGTTGAGAATCCTGAGCGGCGTTCCTCGCAGGTAGGCCGCGATGTCTTCGACGCTATCTCGATAGCGGACCCGATACTGCGCCTCTGTCACATAACCGGCGTGGGGCATGAGCAACGTATTGTCGAGCTGCGTGAAGGGATGGTCGGGCGGTAAAGGTTCCTGGTCGAAGACGTCCAGCCCGGCGCCGGCGATGGCGCGCGCCTGGAGCGCACGTACGAGAGCCGTTTCGTCCACAATGGGGCCCCGCGCCGTATTGATGAGATAGGCCGTGGGTCGCATCAAGCTCAGCTCACGGGCTCCCACCAGTCCCCGGGTTCGTTCACTCAGCTGGACGTGGATCGTGAGGATATCCGAGCGGGCAAACAGTTCGTCCCTGGTGACCAACGTCGCCCCGCACTGGGCGGCTCGCTCGGCTGTCAGGTTCTGGCTCCACGCGATGACCGACATCTCGAAGGCTACGCCCACCCTGGCAACCTTGGCACCCAGCCGCCCCAGGCCCAGAACTCCCAACACCCTGTTCTCGAGACTCATGCCGACCGTCGTGCCCCAGTGTCCGCGGCGCGTCGCGGCGTCCTCGCGCGGGATGTGGCGGACCAGGGCCAAGATCAGCCCCCAGGCCAACTCGGCGGGCGGACTTTCTGGACCGCCGGCCGTGCCGCATACCAGAACCCCAAGGTCTGTCGCAGCCTCCACGTCGATCGCCGCGTTGCGCATACCCGTCGTCACGAGCAGACGCAAGTTCGGCAAACGCTCCATGAGGTCGCGACGGAAAGGTGTGCGCTCCCGCATGCAGGTCACGATATCGAAATCCCGCAATCGATCCGCCAGGGCGTCACGATCGGTCAGATGATTCCGGAAGACCTGAACGCGACAATCAGGAGCCAGCGCGCTCCAGTCGGCCATCTCCAGCGCCACGCCCTGGTAGTCGTCGAGAACCGCAACCCGAGCCATCGCACACCTCCCTTGCTTTGCTTACTGTCGCCGGCCGAGGCCGAGAAACAGATCTCGCGTAACCAACTCGGCAACTTCCGCGACCGGCTTGTCGAGCACCCCGTCGACGAGGAGGGCTGAAAGGCCGTGGACGCTGGACCACGCAGTGAGTGCGAGATCTGCCGGCGGCTCCTCCGAGCGCACGAGTCCCGCGCGCTGACAGTCCGATATTGCGTCGACGACCACGTTGAACGTCTCCGTCGCGATCTGTCGCAGAGCGGGAAAGACTAACCGATCGGCTATCTCGCGGCCGAACATGACGCGGAAGTGTGAGGGGTGCGCCGTGGCGAATGTCACGTAGCCGAGCCCCACTCCCCGAAGCCGCTCCAACGGGCCGTCACCGCCGGCGCCTGCTGCACGACGCATGGCGGCCATCAGCGAACGGAAGCCGTCCTCGGCGACGGCGGCCAGGATCGCCTCCTTATTCGCGAAATGTCTGTACGGAGCGGCCTGTGAGACGCCGGCCAAGCGAGCGGCTGCCCGCAGCGTCAACGCCGCTGTCCCTTGCGTCTCCACAATGTGCAGTGCCGCATCCAGCAGCGCCCGCGGCAAGTCGCCGTGGTGATATCCCTTGGCGTGCCCGGGCCGCCGCGACCCGCGCCGGTTGCTAGGACGTTCTTGCCGCTCGCGCTGTCGCACGTTGCTCTCAGGGTAGCCGTTCAGTGTTGACACCGTCAACATTTCTATGTTAACGATGTTCTCATCGAGCCGTGACCGGGACCTGACACCATCAGGCCTCCTTGGAGGGTGAGCATGCGCACACGACGCTGGGTCCGGAAGTGGAGCCACGACCTCGAGGCCGATGGATTTTCGCCGCTCCCGACAGCGATACCACGGTCGCCGTGATCAGCGGTATCCCGTCGGCGACCGACGCGCGCAACATTCTGCCGCCGAACAAGATGGCGGAGACGCGCAACGTCATCAACCGCCTGGCCGCGTCGCAGCGGCTCATCGCGCACGGGCTCGTTGCGCCCAACAAGGGCACGAGCGACCTGGACGAGATGCGGCGTCAGGCGGACGAGCTCAAGATCAGCGCGTGGAAGTGCTACACAGGCCTGCCGTTCGGCAACCCGCCGAGACCGTGGCGCGTCGACGACGAGACGGTCGCGTATCCGATGCTGGAGGCGTCGCGGCGCCTCGGAATCAAGAACATCTGCCTGCACAAGGGGCTGCCGCTACAGAGCGGCGTCGAAGAGTACTGGCATCCCAGGGATCTCGAGCGCGCCGCGAAGGACTTCTCTCGTCCAATCGCTCGGCGCCGATCACGTGCTCTGGGGCACCGACTCCATCTGGTGGGGCTCCCCTCATTGGCAGATCGAGGCGCTTCGACGATTCACGATGCCCGAGTCGCTCATGAAGCGGTTCGGGTACCGTCCGCTCACGCCGGACGTGAAGGCACTGATCTTCGGCCTCAACGCCGCCCGCGTCTACGGAATCGATCCGAACGCGCATCGCAACCCGGTACCCCCTGACTACGTGTCGAAGCTGAGAGCGGCCTACTTGGACGAAGGGCCGACGCCGAGCCTCACCCAGTACGGATGGGTGCTCGGGAGCTGAGGGGAGAGGACGCAAGGAGATCTCGCCATGAAGATCGGCAAGAGCCGTGAGCTCGTGATCGTCGGGTCGGTTGCCATCACGCTGCTCTGGTCGTCGACAACCCCGACGCTCGCTCAGTCTCCCCAGGGGGGCTTCGCCCACGTGATCAACGCGGCCCGGGCGCATCCGGGGTGTCTCGGCGTGGAAACGGGACAGACCTCGAGTGGCAAGCGAATCATCTTCGCGTGGTTCGAGAACAAGAAAGCGCTGGTCGGGTGGTATCACTCGGACGTCCATCAGAAGGCGATGAAGACGGCGTTCCCGAACCAGACGTGGGACCGCGAGCCGCTCCCCGATCTGCCTGAAGACAGCGGGCCTATTCTCGCCATTGTCTCCTTGAAACTCCTCGACACGCCGAGCCCGGACGCGACATCCATGCCCATTGCGTCGATCGGGATCGAGCTCTACACCCCCCTGCCGGGCGGGGTGGCGGTGGGCGGACGGTTCGCTCCCGACGCGATCAAAGTGCGTGGACTGCGAGAGATCCCGCTAGGAACGGCGCAAGGTCAACCGCGCTGACGGCCTAATCCAGCCAATCCTTCTCTTTGAGCTTGCGGGGAAGATACTTCTTGGTGAGAAACTGGAAGTCCTTGTTGGCGAGGGCGTCCAGCTCGTATTTGAGCCCGCTCGAGAGCATCCGCTTGATCTCCTCCTGCCAGCTCTTCTTCTGGAACCACGTATAAGCGAGGAGCTCGCGGGCACGGGTGATGTCCTTGTCGTTGAGCTTGATGCCCACGTTGCGCGGCAGCCCGTAGGATTCGGGATCTCCGCTCGAGAGCCCGATGAACTTGGCCTTCGGAATGGCCATGCGCTGGCTTTCGAAGGCGAGATTGATCGAGCCCTGCTTGACGACCGAGTAGATGTAGTAGCCCCACGGGTCGTTGTCCACGAGGACATAGACGGGGAGGCGCTTCTCCTCGTGCAGCCGCCGCGCCAGACGCCTGACGCCGCGGGGCGGCTGCCCGTTTCCCGTCAGGAGAATGCAATTGTACGTGCGCCAGAACTTGTCTTCGGAGAGCCGGTTCCACTGGGTGCCTTTCTCGACCAGGAGAACGAAATCGGCCGTGCATCTCGTGATCTGTAGATATTCCGGCTCGACGATGGAGGGCACGGAATAGCCGCCTTTCCCGAGCTTGGCGCAGTCCACCCGGTCGCCGTCATCCACCAGCACCAGGGGCCCGACGACGGAGCCGGCGTTCTCGGCACGCACGTGCAGCTCCTCCCGGAGGGCCGCCAGCGTCACCTCCAGATCCTCGATGAGCGGATCGGACTCGTCCTGGGTGTCGAGGGTGTTCTCGTGCGAGTTCTTGATCGTGTGCTTGGTGCGGTAGTAGATCTCCCGGAGCGAGGTCGTGAGGTTCGCCCGCTGGAGCTCGCAGAGGGCATCGGCCACGAGGACCGTCTGCATGAACTTCTTGGCCATCCCGACGTTGAAGAACGACCGGGCCTGCTTCCGCTTGCCCATCTCGATCAGCCCATTGCGCTGGTTGAAGGTGACGTTCGAAAGGGAGCGGACCGGGATCGCAAGGGTGGGATCCTTGCGCCGCTGGGCGGCGGCGATCACCACGTCGGCCACCCCGACGAGTTTCTTCTCGACCGCGCTCGTTCTTCGCGGCTTCTGGGCCATGGGTGTGTCCTAGGCCTTCCTGCGCATAGCGCGTGTCGTGGGTTTCCCGGCCGTCCCCCGTTGGCCCCTCCGCCGCCGCCTCGTCTTTCCTGTAAGCCGCGACGGCTTGGCGGTCTTTTCTTCTTCTGCGGGAGCTCCGTTCGACGACACGGCCCCTCCCGGCGCTTCGCCGATCAGCACCGGGACCGCTCCTTCAACACCCTCCGGCGTGACGATGATCGAATGCGGGAGGCCTTCCGGGCCGCTTCCGTTCTTCCCCAGGAGCTCGTCTGTCTTTTCGCCGCCCGTCCGTGCCAAGGCCATCTTCTGGAGCTGCTCTTTCAGCTTGGCCGTGGGCAATCGGCCCCCCTTGAGGCGGTTGCACGACTCGACGACCTCCTCGATGTAGAGCTCGAAGATGTTACGCCGGCGGTGCTCGCTGTCGGCCCGCTCGCGTCGTCTGAGGAAGGCGCCCAGCCGTCGGCCGCACTCGCGCAACGCCAGCGTGATCTCTTTGCGGATCTCGTCGTAGTCGGCGATCGCTTCTTTGGACTCGCTGGTGAACGGAACCCAGACCGAGGCCATATGAACGAAGATCACCATGGGGCCGGACGGGAGTGCGCCTCGGGACTGAGACACTCCGTAGTTGCGCCAGCTCGTGTCGAGCACCGCCTTGAAGATCGCGCAGGCGGACTGCTGATAGAGGAGGGGCACCCGGTTGGCGTAGCGGATGACGCGGGCGAGCTCGTTATCGTCCTGCTGCTGCTCCCCTTCAGCCAGTGGTATGGCCTGCTTTTCCTGGCTCTCCTGCCCTTGCTCCGATCCCCGACCGTAGGCCAGACCCGCTTCGATCACGAAGGGGTTGCCGCGGTACACGGCTGGCGGCCGGCTCGCCGCTGTATAGAAGTCCCCTTTGATTTGCTGATACAGGCCCGAGAGGATCGCCGTTTCGCCGATCGGCGAGAGACAGTTGGTCGGCGGGGCCATGATCTTGGTCGACTGGATGGTCTTATAAAGAGTCTCGGCGGCCTGCCCGTGGACGTCGCGGGGACGCGCGCGGGGCGAGAGCCCCGCGGCCTTGCAGATGTCCTCCGCCAGACGCGGCGAAACCCGGCTGAAATCACCGGCCAGGAACCCTGAGAGCCAGTGGCTCTTCGTGTCCTGGAGCATCTTGAGCAGCATCCCGAGCTCGATGCCATAAGGGTGCGGCTTGATCTCGCGCGGCGACGGGGGGAGCTGGGGGTACGTCCTCGGATGCTCTTTCGTTTCTCCTTCTGGGGTGAGGTACGTCAGCCTAGCGTGCGGATTAGCGATGATGGTCTGCTCGATGTACTCGTCGACCGAGGCTCGCCCCTTCTGGTAGCGGCCCTCGACTTCCATCGTCACCTGGGTGCCACGCTGAGATTCCCAGTCGATCTGCTTCTTCTCGAGAATCTGCGGCTCGTTCTTCTTGGTATCGATCTGGACTTCGAAGTAGTGGGCGGGCGCCCGCGCACTCGTGCGGGAGATGATCTGCACGGGCTTGCCGGTCGTGAGCTGTCCATACATGCCGGCCGCCGAGATCCCCATGCCCTGCTGGCCTCGGCTCATGCGCAGCCGATGGAACTTGGACCCATACAGGAGCTTCGCGAATATCGGTGGAATCTGCTGGCGGATGATTCCGGGGCCGTTGTCGGTGACGGTGATCCGGAAGCGGCTCGCCTGGCTCGGAGGGAGCGGAGGTTCGCCGTTGGCGACGGCCTCCACCTTGACGACCACGTCTGGGAGGATCCCGGCTTCCTCGCAGGCGTCGAGGGCGTTGTCGACGGCCTCCTTGACGCAGGTGAGCAGCGCCTTGCGCGGATTGTCGAACCCCAGGAGATGCCGGTTCTTGGTGAAGAACTCGGAGACGGAGATCTCCCGCTGGCGAGCCCCCATCTCGACGGCGGATACCGCCGGCGTCGGCGGCGTGGCGGGCGGACTGGTCTTCGAGGGGTTCAGCTTCCGCATGTCCCCATACAAACAGAGTCCCATGCAGGGACTCAAGTTTTCCCTTCGCCATCCTCTGTGGTTGGCGTGCATTTGGGTTCGGCGTGTCGTGAAACATGCGGGCCGCCCGCGGCGCTAAGCTGTGGGCGGCGAACCGGAGGGAGCGACGATGACCGAGCCGAACATCGCATTCGTGGCGAATCTCATGGCCGACCCCTCGCGCGCCGCCATGTGCCTGGCGCTGGCGGGCGGCGAGGCTCGGCCGGCCGGCGAGCTGGCCGCGCGCGCCGGCGTCTCGGCCCAGACGGCCAGCAACCACCTCGCCAAGCTCATCGCCGGCCGCATCCTGCGCGTCGAGCAGCAGGGGCGCTGGCGCTACTACCGCCTCGCGGACGCGGAGGTGGGGCACGCGGTGGAGGCGCTGGCCGTGGTGGCGCCGCCGCTGCCGCGCCGGGTCGAGACCGACGGGATCGACGGCGCCGCCAAGCGCCTCAAGGAGGCGCGAACGTGCTACAGCCACCTCGCCGGGCGGCTGGGCGTGGCGCTCGCTGACGCGCTTGTCGCCGAGCGCTGGCTCGAGGACGACGGCCGCGGCTATCGCGTCACGACGAAGGGCGAGCGCTCCCTGCGCGCGCTGGGCATCGAGGCGAACGGCCGGCGCGCGCAGGTGCCGGCGCGGCGGTGTCTCGATTGGACCGAGCGCCGGCCCCACGTGGCCGGCCCGGTGGGCACCGCGTTGGCGGAGCTCGCGCTGCGCCGCGGCTGGGTGCGGCGGCTGCGCGGTACGCGCGCGGTGCTCGTGACGCCGTCCGGGCGAACGCAGCTCCAACGTGTCTTCAACGTCCGCTACCAGGGAGGCGCGAAAGCGGTCATACATCCTCGTCGAGGACCGCGCGTTCCTCGAGCAGGTCTAACCGGGTGCTGACCAGCCACCAGGTCTCCTGCCTCCCCCCACTGCAGGAGAAGGAGGAAGACAGGAGAAACCAGGTGTCCGGTCACCCCTTACAGGTTCGCCTGGAAATCGGTGTAGTCGCGAACCTTGCGGTAAATCTGCAAACGATTCCGTTGGCTGTCGGCTACGATGATGCGGTCGGTTTCCGGATCGAAGTCCACCGCCGTCGGGAAGCAGAAACGAAATTCTGGCTCCAGGCTCTTTGTCCGACGTCGGGCTTTCATCATATCGGGGTTGGCGTCGATGCTCTGCTGGCCCCACTTGGACATGACCTGGGCATCGCCGATGAGAGTTGCAAGCGGGCTTCCTTCAGAGTCGAAGATGCAAACCCGATGGTTCCCCCAATCGGCGACATAGATATCGCCGTCGGTATCCACGGCGACGTCGGTCGGATGATTGAGCAGGCCTGCCTTCGCATAGCCAGGCGTGCCTGAGGTTGACAGGTACGGTCCCAGGTAGGTGATGGCGTAAGCACCCTGAGGCACAGGCACCGTTCCGTACTGGCCGATCTTCATCAAGAACTTGCCCTGGGGAGACAGTTTTTGCACGCGGTGATTCTTCCAGTCCGCGACGTAGATATTGCCCGCCTGATCGAGGGTGATCCCCCACGGCTGGTTGAACTCGCCATCTCCGCTCCCGCCCTTGCCGCATTTGGCCACGAACTTTCCATCGGGGGTGAAGACTTGGAGGCGATTGTTCCCGCTATCGACGACGATGATGTTGCCGCTTTTCTCGCACACGAGACCGGCAGGGCGCACGAGCTCGCCATCACCACTGCCTGTCTTTCCCCACTTCCGGAGAAACTTGCCTTCACTATCGAACACGGAGATGGTGTTGTGCCATTCATCCGAGGCGTACACCTGGCCCTGGCCGTCGACAGCGACGCCGAACGGCCAGGTCGAACGTCCGTCCCCTTCGCCCCACTTGAAAAACTCGGCGAGCAGTTCCTCCTCGCCGGGAGCACCGATCCTCACGGTGTTGACCCGCATCCCGAAGTTATTTTCGTTGCCTCGGTTGGCGACGATGACGGTACCACCTTTCCCGAGGCACATCGTTTGGGGGTAGTTGAACCCTGTGCCCGCCGCCGCGCCACGCCCGACGGCATGGCTCCAGTCATAGACTCTTCCGCGCGCCACCGTTGTCAGCGCCATAGCCACTCTCCCATCTGATAAGTCGCCTTCCGGTATCCGGACGGCGTTCGTTCGCTGTGCGCCCTTCGGTCGAGCTGGCAGCCCCTCCGCTAGTTCAGGAAGGCTAGCTGCTCAAAGGCGCGACCGACGATTGGTTTCGAACTCACCTTCAGCCATTTCTCCAGAATCGTCGAGTAGATACTGCGGAAGTCCATACTGGGATTCAGGTCGCCCTGAACCAGGTGTTCCGCCTTGAGGGACGGATAATCGCCGTAGTGACCACCTTTGACCTTCTCACCGAGCACGAAGGCTGGCCCCGCGGCACCGTGATCCGTCCCTGAGCCGTTGTCGTGGACGCGGCGACCGAACTCCGAGAACATCAGGACGAGGACGTTGTCAGCATGATCGTGCTGTCGAAGATCTGTCATGAAGGCATCGAGACCCTCGGTCACAGCGCTCCACAGGCCGCCGTGGCCGGGATTCTGTCCGGCATGGGTATCGAAGCTGCCGTGATCGCAGTAGAAGATCCGGCTACCCAGATCCGCCAGATGCACCTGGGCGATACCCCGCAGCTTGCGGGCGATCGGGGTTTCCGGATATTTCACCGTGGACGCGTATCGCTGCGGCGCCACCTTCAGGACATCCGCGCCTTTCAAAGAATCCAGGCCCGTGGTGCCGAGGTATTCCATCACGCCACTACCCGCCACCGGCGCGTACATGCGCGCGAACCGATCCAGCACCTTCAGGCGTAGCTCCCGCTCCTGGACGCTCGGCAGGAAGCCATACTTTTCCAGTGGGCCAGCCACGCACGCCACGGGAACGCCTGGCACCGCCAGCGCCCGGAACAGGCTCGGCCCGAAGCTCACGACCGTGATCACGTTCTCTTTGTTGGGGTCGTATTCGCGCGCCACCCGGCCCAACCAGCCCTCGGTCCCCACCTTGTCCGGCTCGCAGGTATGCCAGATGTCCATGGAACGGAAGTGCGAGCGCGGCGAGTTGGTATAGCCGGTGCCATGCAGGATGGCGAGTTTGCCCTCATCCCAGACCTTCTTCAGCGGGGCCATCGCCGGATGGAAGGCATAGTTCTTGTCGATGGGCAGGACCTGGGCGTCGGGGATCCCGACCGCTGGCCGGTTGTCCCGGTACAGCGGGTTGTTGTACGGAATCACCGTGTTCAGATAGTCGTTCCCACCCGAGAGCTGTACTACGACCAGTACGGGGTCTTTCTGCGTTGCGGCCATGCGTATTCCTCCTTACGCGCTGAGGCGCGTGATGTTAGGCGAATTGATACTCTCTCGTCGCCACGATCAGTTGCAGCATCTCGCCAACACGCTTGTCAGCGGTCTGGGCACTCACCTCACGATCCCAGCTGATCTGGCCCCACTCTTTGGCCTGATCGACGAGCTCCCGCCGCGTGTCGGCGCCGACTTCGACGGGGCCCAGCAGATCCAGACACCCATCGACCAGTTGCTCGGGGCTCAGGGTGCCCTTGGCCTTCAGGCGGTCGATGATGGCGCGGACGCCCGGCAGCGACGGATCGCCGACCAGTTGCGCGACGAAGTTGATACGTGCCATCAAGGAGCCACTGTTGATCCACTCCTGACCCGTATGCCATCCTTCCACGCTCGGTGGATTGAGCAGATCCTGACCCATGTAGGAGGGCTGCATCGACAGATCGCCATAGCCGGGTCTGGGCATCTCGTAGCCACCCACCAGACGCAGACTGCCCACCACCACCTCAGCCGGGGATTTCATGTGCTGGAAGCGGGCGTTCTTGAAGAAGCTCGAGTTGAACAGCACACGGAGGACGGAGCGGATGTCATAGTGCGATTCGCGGAACGTGGTCGTCAGGGTGTCGATCGCCTTCGGATCGCGCGGCGGGTCGATCGACCAGGCGGGCACCTGGGGCTCGTCGGCGACGAAGAAGTTGTACAGATGTCGGCACACGAAGCCGGCACAGGCCGGTTGTTCCACAACGATGTTGATGATGTCTTCGCCGTTCAAGCGCCCACGATGGCCGAGAAACTCCTTCTCGCCGTCATCGTGATCCTCGGCGCGGTACTCGAACTTCCACGGGAACCGCCCATAGGGCAGGCGGGGGATCTTGGTCTCGAAGGTCCAGCCGGTGAAGGCGCGGGATGCTTCACGAACATCCTTCTCCGTGTAGCTGCCGACGCCCATGCTGAAAAGTTCGAGCAGCTCGCGTCCCCAGTTCTCGTTGACGGCCGTCCCATGGTTCTCGTTGTTGTCCAGCCAGAACAGCATCGTGGGGTTTCTGGCGAGCTCGACGAGCAGGTCGCGGTAGTTGCCCAGGCCGCGCTCACGGAACAGATTGATCTGCAGCAGCAGCTGATCGTAGTTGTCCACCTTCGAGTTGCCGGTGGCAAACAGATGGTGCCAGAACAAGGCGACTTTCTCTTCCAGAGGACGCTTCGTGTTCACGAGGTGATACATGTAGTTCACGTTGCCCATGGGGGGCTGCCCACCGGGAAGCAGTGCCGCCGGATGATAGCGCAGCAGCGTATAGACATCGACCGGCGGCTGTGTCTCGGGGTGCACCAACTCCTCGACCGTGGCCTCGTACCCCTTGGCCACGCGCGCTTCAAGTTCGTCGCGGCGTGCTCCGAAACCGGCACGTCGCATCAGGTGAGCCATCAGAGCGATGTCGTCTTGGTATGCCATGCTCAGGCCTCCTTACTTCTAGGTATGAACCACCACCGTACGTCCACCAGGGCCTTCGTGTCGTCGCGCGCGCAGGCTCGGAGGTCTCACGTCGCGCGCCACAGACCTGACACCGGGCCGCCGCGGCGCCGACAGTTGCGGCAGCGGCCATAGAGCTCGACGCGCCTGTCGAGGACCTCCAAGCCAAACCGCGCGGCCGTGCGCACGTGCTCGCCGCGGGAGAGGGCCGCCCGGCCGCGCCGAGCTCCCTCGCGACACGGGAGGTCGAGGATCCGCCCACAGGCCACGCAGATGAAGTGATCGTGGGGCCCGACGTTGGGATCGAAGCGCAGCCCCGTCGCCTCGACCCGCTCCCGCAGCAAGCCCTCCGCCGCCAGCCTCCGGAGGTTGCGGTACACCGTCGCGAGGCTCACCCGTGGGAGCCGCCGACGGACGCGCTCGAAGACGATGGCCGCCGTCGGGTGGGTGTCGGTGGCGCGAACCACGTCGAGGATGACCCGGCGCGGCATCGTCGAGCGCAGGCCGCGCGTGCGGAGCGCGCCCTCCGCCGAAAGCGCGGCACCTGAGGGACGGGCACTTCTAGGAATCATTCGCGTCAGCTCCTAGCGAACGAGCCGGAGTCTAGACGGAGACCGCGACGATGTCAACGGCCCACCGTAGGTCACCTCGAGATGACCACCTTCCGGCCATTCCGCCACCGAACGAGGAGGACGCGGTGGCCGATCTGGCGGGAGGTCACCGGGTCGAGCAAGAACCGCCCGTACAGCGTGGTCGTGTCGAGACCACGGGCGGCGCTCAGCAGCGCCTCGTCTTCCAGGCTCTCCGCCCGGCGAAGGCACTCCATGATCACCACCCCGAGGGCGAAGGCCTGGGCGGCAGGATATCCCGGGCGCCGGTGAAATCGCTGTTCGAACTCGGCGCAGAACCATTCCGCGGTCGGACCCGTGTACGGAGGATCGTGGACCGCTGGCTCCCACTGGCTCGGTCCGATCACGTCCTCGGCCAGATCGCCGACTTCCTCGTGAAACGCCTCGAGCCCCGCCCCCACGAAGGCGAGGCGCTTGACCCCGCCGAGAAGGTCTCGCCGCCTCACCATCGTCACGTCATCCTGAAAGCGGCCGGCGCCCACGAGGAGGTCCGGCTCGCCCGCCAGGGCGTCCGCGAGGAGCGCACGGGCGTCACGCAACGGCGACTCGAACGGGATGAGCCGGACCACGTCGAACGCTGCCGCCTTCGCCGCCTCGGTCACGCCTCTCGCCACGTGGGTCGCAAAGGTCCCGGTCTCTGCGTGGACGACGCTCATGCGCGTGACCGTCGGATCCTGACGTTTCACCAGGAGCGGCAGGGCGCGCAGGTAGTCGCTCGCCGGACTCGGCACGCTCACGAGATGGCGCCACCCCTCGTCGGCGATCGCATCCGAGGAGCCTCCGTGGTTCCAGAGAATCTTTCCATGACCCTCGGCGAGCGGCGCAACGGCGCGGGTCAATCCGCTCGAATAGGGGCCGAGGAGCAGATCGACACGATCCTCGGTCAGGAGTCGCAGGACATTCTCCCTCGCGCGTTCCGCTCGACTCCCGTCGTCCAGGGCGATCAAGCGTAGCGGGAGGCGCGACCCCGAGGGACCCACGGCCATCCCGCCGGCCTGCTGGATATGGTCCGCCCAGAGCCGGAGGGCATCCAGGCCCTCCTGTCCCTGCAATCGAAATCCCCCGCTGAGGGACAGAGAGACCCCGGCGACGATCACCGTGACCCTACGGGACGATCTCGTCGGTCTTGACCGCGACCGGCTCGTTCGTGTCCCGCGTGATGTGTCCGCTCTCGGCGGCCAGCGCATCGGTCTTCGCGGCCATGATGAAGTCGTTCCGGTGGAGCCCGCGGATCTTGTGGGTCCACCAGGTCACCGTGACACGTCCCCACTCGGTGAGGAGGGCCGGATGGTGACCCTCCGCCTCGGCGAGGGCGCCGACCCGGTTGGTGAAGGCCAGCGCGTCGGCGAAGCTCGGGAAGTGGAAGAGCCGCTCGAGCCGGGCAATACCGTCGCGTTCCACCAGTTGCCAGGCGGAGACCTCACGCCTGAGCTCCGCGATCTCCACCTCGGTCACCCGGGGCGAGTCGCGGCGGCAGGCGACACAACGTTCGGCGGACAGCGTGCTCATCGCGTGAACCTCCCCCCAGGCGCTTTCCGAGCCGGCCCCGGGTCCCACCCCACGGGCCTGGACCGAGCCCCGCGCCCGCTGCGGCCCACCTTACACCTCCGACAGGCTGCCATCAGACGCGCCGTGAAGTATTGAGCTGCGAGCCTGAGGCTCGGCATGAAGTGCTTCCCCGTAGAGCGAGCCGTCGGCGAAGTGGAAGACCCGCCGCTCTAGCCAGAACCGTTTGGTCGGCGCTAGCTGATCTCTGCGTCAGCTCCCGGGAACAACACCGATCGGACGGAGCAGGTGTTGCTTCACCAACTTGGCAGGAAATCCGATGCGGAAATTCTTACACACAGCTTGTCCACAATTTCCACAGTCGTCCACAGGCGCGGAAATCGACGACGTGATGCGGTCGGGCGGTTGGGGTCCGCAAAAAGCGACAGTCTGTCGACCCTCCGCAAGCACGGGCACCAAAGTTCTCCTTCTCGAACGGGGCGCGTGCGCCGAGCCGGGCGCTCACACCTATCTGACGAGCAAACGAAGCCTTGACATTCCCCATCGCGCGGCTGTTACATGCGGCTGCCGGTGCAGTCATGCATTTTTTGAGCAGGGCGGCGGGAGCGTAGTGTGGCGATGAAGCGATCACCGCGACGCCCCCGCTCCGCGTCTGGCAAAGCGGGCGCTCTACGAGCCGCACCACCCTCCCCGATTAACAAAGCGACACGCGAGCAAGGCGCGACCTCCCCCACTCGTGCAAGCGCGGCCGCGCGCCAGTCGTCGAGAGACACGTTTCCGATCGTCGGCATCGGAGCCTCTGCAGGCGGGCTGGAGGCATTCTCTGAATTGCTGGCGCACCTGTCGCTCGATGCAGCGATGGGCTTCGTGCTGGTCCAGCACCTCGATCCGAATTACCCGAGCATCTTGAGCGAGATCCTGTCCAGAACGACCCGGATGCCGGTCGTCGAGGTGACGCACGGCATGAGCGTCGAGGCCGGCCATGTGTACGTCATGCCACCGAACACGCGCATGACCATCGTCAAGGGGGTCCTGAACCTTGCACCGCGGTCCGACGATCGGGGCCCGCACATGCCGATCGATCACTTTCTGCGCTCACTCGCCGAAGACTTGAAGAGCCGGGCCATCGGCGTGATTCTCTCGGGCAGCGCGTCAGATGGCGCGCTGGGACTGAAGGCGATCAAGGCTGAGGGCGGCATCACGTTCGCCGAGGCCCCGCAATCGGCGAAGTTCGACGGCATGCCGCGGAGCGCCATGGCCTCGGGCGCGGTCGATTTCGTCCTCCCGCCGAAAGCCATCGCGCAGGAACTGATTCGGATCGGTCGCCATCCCTACCTCGGCGAGATGGGCGCCGCGCCGTCCTCCGAGGTCCCGGCCGACGGCCCCGAAGCCCTCGCTCAAATCTTCCGGATGCTGCGTGAAAAGAGCGGCCTCGATTTCACGTTCTATCGGCAGACGACGATCCGGCGCCGTATCGCCCGGCGCATGCTGATTCACGGCGTTGGCACGCTCGAGGCCTACCGCCGCTATCTCGAGGAGCACCCCTCCCAGGTGCAAGCGCTGTCCAACGACCTGCTCGTGAACGTGACCAGGTTCTTCAGGGATGCGGACGCGTTCCGGATCCTGCAGCGGAGCGTCTTTCCGAGCATCATCAAGCAGCGGCCGGCGGACGCGCCGATCCGCATCTGGGCGCCCGGGTGTTCGACGGGAGAGGAAGCCTACTCGCTGGCCATCGAGCTGCTCGAGACCCTTGGCGACGAGGCCGGGACCGTCCCGATCCAGCTGTTCGGAACCGATGTCAGTGAAATCTCGATCGCGAAGGCGCGGGCCGGGGTCTATCCGGAGAATATCGAGCTCGATGTCCCGGCGGCGCGGCTGCGGCGCTTCTTCGTGAAGCTGGACGGCCAGTATCAGGTCCGCAAGGCGGTGCGCGAGCTCTGCGTCTTCGCCAAGCACAACCTGGCCACGGACCCGCCCTTCTCGAAGATGGACCTCATCGTGTGCCGCAACGTGCTCATCTACCTCGAGCTGGAGCTGCAGCGGCGCGTGTCGTCGATCTTCCACTATGCCCTGACGACCCCAGGCTTCCTGATGCTGGGAGTGTCGGAGACCATCGGGCCCCTGTCGGACCTCTTCACGGTGGTCGACAAAAAGTACAAGGTCTACGCCAAGAGGCCGACCTCGAGGCGGTTCGACCTGGGCTTGGGCAGTCTCGATCGCAGGACCGCGAAGACCGGGACGGGCAGGGCCGCGAGGAGTACGGGCGAGGCCGCCGGGGGTCGGTCGGATCTGCTGCAGGAGGTCGACCGGATCCTTCTCAGCAAGTACGCCCCCGCCGGCGTCCTCGTCAATGAGGCGACGGAGATCCTTCAATTCCGCGGTCACACGAGCCCCTATCTCGAGCCCGCCCCCGGCCAGGCAAGCCTCAACCTCTTGAAGATGGCTCGGGAAGGCCTGCTGATGGAGCTGCGCGTGGCGATCGACAAGGCGCGGAAGCAGAACGCGCCGGTCCGACGCGAGAGGCTCAGCATCAAGCAGGATGGTCGGATGGCCCAGGTGACTCTTCAGGTCATCCCGATGAGCGGGCCCGCCCGGGAGCGCAACTACCTCGTGCTCTTCGAGCGTGTTCCCCCGTCGCGGGAGACGAGCGTACCGGGACGCAGGATTCCCAGCGCGATCGCTCACCCGAGGCGGCACATCGAGAACCTCCGCCACGAGCTCACGGCGACCAAGGAGTTCTTGCAGTCGATCATCGAAGAGCGCGAAGCGGCCAACCAGGAGCTGCAAGCGGCCAACGAGGAGCTCCTGTCGAGCAACGAGGAACTGCAGAGCACGAATGAGGAGCTCGAGACCGCGAAGGAGGAGCTCCAGTCGGTCAACGAAGAGCTCACCACCGTGAACGAGGAGCTGCAGCACCGAAATGTCGAGCTCTCCCAGCTCAACAACGACCTGAACAACTTGTTCGCCGGCGTCGACATCCCGATCGTCATCCTCGGTAGCGATGCGCGGATCCGTCGCTTCACTCCCATGGCCGCGAAGGTCCTCAACCTGATCCCGGCCGACCTCGGCCGGCCGATCGG
>WNFD01001540.1_pt1 | contig 46841 bp, 49 predicted proteins | sample 5400491 | NCBI WGS metagenome assembly WNFD01 (sample SAMN13153343, study PRJNA577476) | soil metagenome | isolation source: 120 cm saprolite under Douglas fir tree site 2 hole 2 replicate 2 | place: USA:California | collected 2015-04-18
GCCTCCGCACGCGAGGACGAGGACCACAACGAGGGCGCTACGGCGTGAACTTGCCGAAGTCTTCAGGATCGAGGTTCTGGAGGTAGGATTTCAGCGTGTCCGCGTCGAGCGGCTGTGGGGGCCCAGCTCCCGGCTCGCCGGTGTCGATCGCGGTGTGCTCGAGCAGTGTTTCGCTGGTGAAGATCGGCGTTTTCAGTCGCAGCGCCACGGCGATCGAATCCGAAGGCCGGGCGTCGATCTGGATCACCTGATCCCCGCGGTAGATGTGCAGCTCGGCGAAGTAGGTGTTGTCCTTGACCTGCGTGATGATGACCTTGCGCAGGTCCGCGCCGAGCCCGACGATCACCTGCTTGAGCAGATCGTGGGTGAGGGGGCGAGAGAACTTCACCCCCGCGAGCTCCATGGCGATGGCGCTCGCCTCAGCCGGCCCGATCCAGATCGGGAGCACGCGCTCCCCTTCCCGCTCCTGCAGGATCACGACCGGCGTGTTGGTCGTGCGATCGAGCCCGAGGTGGGCCACGCGCACCTCGATCACGTCCTCCCGCGCCTCCGTCCCGCTAGGTCCCGAGGTCCCACGAGGCCAGGTATTTCTGCTGTTCCGGCGTCAGCGTGTCGATGGACGCTCCCATCGCCTGCAGCTTGAGTCGAGCGATCTCAGCATCCAGGTCGCGCGGGATGCGGTGCACCTCGCGGCCCAGAGACTGGGCGTGCTGGACGACGAACTCCGCTGCCAAGGCCTGGTTGGCGAAGGACATGTCCATGACACTCGCCGGATGCCCCTCGGCCGCTGCGAGGTTGACCAGGCGGCCGTCCGCCAGCACGAACACGCGCTTGCCCTCCAGGCGCCACTCCTCCACGAACTCCCGCACCGGCGTCGGGCCCTGGGCGACCTTCTTCAGGGCGTCCAGGTCGATCTCGACGTTGAAGTGTCCGGAATTCGCGATGATCGCCCCGTCCTTCATCGCCCGCATGTGTTCGAGCCGGATGACGTGAATATTGCCCGTCAGCGTCACGAACAGGTCGCCGACGCGCGCTGCTTCGGCCATCGGGACCACCCGGTAGCCATCCATCTGGGCCTCGAGCGCCTTCAGCGGGTCGATCTCCGTGACGAGCACGTTCGCCCCGGCGCCGCGCACCCGCATGGCGAACCCGCGCCCACACCACCCGTACCCCGCCACCACCACCGTGCTCCCTGCGATCAGGAGGTTCGTCGCCCGCAGGATGCCGTCGAGCGTGGACTGCCCGGTGCCGTAGCGGTTGTCGAACAGGTGCTTGGTGTCCGAATCGTTGACGGCAACGACCGGGAACCGTAGCACACCGTCCTTGGCCATGGCCCGCAGACGGATCACGCCTGTGGTCGTTTCCTCTGTGGACCCGATCACCCCCGCCACGAGCGCCTGGCGCTCGGCGGGGGACAGCGTCTCGACCCAGCGCCGCACCGGGGCCGCGAGATCGTCGAGGCGGTCCAGCGCGATCATGTGGAGCGCGCCCACCAGGTCCGCGCCGTCGTCCATCGTCAGGTCGGGCCGGTGGGCCAGGGCCGCGCGGAGGTGATCGTAGTAGGTCTCGTGGTCTTCGCCCTTGATGGCGTAGACCTTGATGCCGTGGGCGCTCACCAAGTGGGCCGCCACGTCGTCCTGTGTGGAGAGTGGGTTCGAGGCGCACAGCGCGACATCGGCCCCACCCGCCTGCAAGGTGACCGCGAGGTTCGCTGTCTCGGTCGTGACGTGTAGGCACGCCGACAGCCGTCGGCCCGCGAGCGGCCGCTCACGGGCGAAGCGCTGCTTGATCTGGCGCAGCACCGGCATGAAACGCTCGGCCCAGTCGACGCGGCGGCCGCCCGCCTCGGCCAGGGAGAGATCCTTGATGTCGTGGTCGAGGGGGGCCCGTCGAGCCGTTGTCGTGGTCATGGATTCGCCCTGAGCGCCGTGTAGTGCGGGGATCGCTGCGCGGCGAGCCGCAGGTCCTCGACGCGGTTCGTCTGTTCCCAGGTGAAGAACTCGACGTCCTGGTCCGCCACCCGACCGCGTTCGAAGGTGCGGCCGAAATGGCCATACGTGGCGGTGGGCCGATAAATGGGGCGGCGCAGCCGCAGCGCCTTGATAATCTCGAGCGGCCGCAGGTCGAACACCTCGCGCACCGCATCCTCGAGCGCCGCGGCCGGCACCGTGCCGGTCCCGAACGTCTCGATCATGATGGACACTGGGTCGGCGACCCCGATCGCGTATGCGACCTGGGCTTCGCACCGGGTTGCGAGCCCCGCCGCCACTACGTTCTTCGCCACCCAGCGCATCGCGTACGAGGCGGAGCGGTCGACTTTGGAGGGGTCTTTGCCGCTAAACGCGCCGCCGCCGTGCCGCGCCATCCCCCCGTAGGTATCGACGATGATCTTGCGGCCGGTGAGGCCAGCGTCCCCCTGCGGGCCCCCGACCACGAAGCGGCCAGTCGGGTTCACCAGGATGGCCTTTTCGGAGATGTCGAAGCCGGTGTCTCCCAGGACGGGCCGGACCACGTGGGCGATCACGCCCGCGCGCAGCTCGGCGTTGTCCACCTTGTCGGAGTGCTGCGTTGAGACGACCAGGTTCGTGATCCCGACCGGCCGCTCGCCCTCGTATGCGATGCTCACCTGAGTCTTGCCATCGGGCCGCAGCCATGGCAGTTCACCACGTTTGCGCACCGCCGCCAGCCGCTCGGCCAGCCGGTGCGCGAGCACGATCGGCAGCGGCATCAGCGAGGGCGTTTCGTTCGTCGCGTAGCCGAACATCATCCCCTGGTCGCCGGCGCCGCCTCGGTCCACGCCCATCGCGATGTCGGCCGATTGCTTGTCGATGGTGGTGAGCACCGCGCAGGTCTGCGCGTCGAAGCCGAAGTTCGCGTCGGTGTAGCCGATGGAGGTGATGGTCCCCCGGACGATATCCGGGATGTGCACGTAGGTCTGGGTCGTGATCTCGCCCGCTACCACCGCCATGCCGGTTGTGACCAGCGTCTCGCACGCCACCCGCGCCTGGGGATCGCTGGCGAGGATGGCGTCGAGCACCGCGTCCGAGATCTGGTCGGCGATCTTGTCGGGGTGACCTTCGGTGACCGACTCGGAAGTGAAGACGTGCCGGGCTTGTGGCATCAGGTGACCGTCCTTAGCGCCGGAAGCTAGCGGACCGCCGACCGGCCGGCAACCGGGCGTCGGGGTCGAGGAGTTGCAAGTCGACGGCGTCCGCGAGTGCGTAACGGACGATGTCTTCGGCGAGCCGCGCGCTGCGCGCTGCGAGTGCTGCTTCGGCCGCCGCGCGCGCCTGGGCGAGGCTCACCTGACGGATCAGCCACCGGATCAAGGGCAGCGCCGGCGGTGCGACCGACAGCGTCTCGTAGCCGAGCCCGAGCAGCAGGAACGCCGACACCGGATCGGAAGCCATCTCTCCACACACGCTCGCCGGCTTGCCGGCAGCCCGTGCTGCGTTCGCGACGAGCTTCAGCAGCCGGAGCACCGAGGGATCGTGCGGTGTGAAGCGGTCCGCCAGCCGTGCGTTGCCGCGATCCACGACCAGGGTGTATTGCGTGAGGTCGTTCGTCCCGACACTGAGGAAGTCACTGACCTCGGTCAGCCGGTCGGCCATGACGGCCGCGGCGGGCGTCTCCACCATCACCCCCAGCGGGACGCTGGCAGCCGCCGCGATCCCCTGCTGGCGCAGCCGCTCCGCCTCTTCCGACAAGAGCTCCCGCGTACGGTCCACCTCCTCGAGCCGCGTGACAAGCGGAATCATGAGGTGGATCGGAGCTGCGGCCGCGGCGCGCAGCGCCGCGCGGAGCTGGACCCGGAACATCTCGGGCTCGTCGAGGCACACGCGGATGGCGCGCCACCCGAGGAACGGATTGGCCTCCACCGGGGCGCGGAACGGGGCCGGGAACTTGTCGCCGCCGAGATCGTAGGTCCGCACCACCACCGGATGGCCCGGGAAGGCGTCTGCCACCCGGCCGAAGTAGTCGGCTTGCGCGTCCTCGGTGGGGAGGGCGGTGTGGCCGGTGATGAGGAACTCGGTGCGGAGCAGCCCGACGCCTTCGGCGCCGTGCTGGCGGGCCGCCGCGATTTCATCGGGGAGGTCCACGTTGCCGCGCAGGACGATCCGTGTGCCGTCGGTGGTGACAGCTGGCTGGTCCACCGCCCGCTCCAGCTGGTGCTCGAGTTCGCGCCGGCGCGCGTCGCGCTCGCGCGCGTCGCTGATCTCCTCGGGGGTCGGGTCGACGAGCACCGTGCCGCGCGTCCCGTCCAGAATCAACGTCATTCCCGGCGCGACGCGCTCGAGCGCTCCGACGAGGCCCATGACGGCGGGCATACCCATCGAGTGGGCGAGGATCGCGGCGTGCGAGGTGCGGGTCCCTTCCTCGCTCAGCAACCCGATCACTTGGTTGCGGTCGAATTGCACCGTGAGGCCCGGTCCGATCTCGCGCGCCACCAGTATCGAGGGTTGCGCGATCACCGGCTCCTCGCCCCCCCGGTGCAGCAGGTGCTGGATGACCCGGACCGTCACGCCGTTCAGGTCCGCGAGGCGCTCCTTGAGGCGCGCGCTGTGGCTCGCTGCCCACAAATCACGTACCTCGAGCGCCTTGAACTCGAAGGCCTTCTCTGCCGCGAGGTAGTTTTCCCGAATCAGGGTCTCCATACTGCGCAGGAACTCCTTGTCTTCCAGCATGAGCAGCTGCGCGTCGAAGATGCGTGCCTCGTCCGCCCCGGCCCGGTCCCTGGCCCGTTGTTGCAACGTTCGGATCTGGCTCTTGACGTCCCGAACGGCAGCGCGCAGGCGGCGCACCTCTTTCTCGACCTGGGTGCGCGACACGATGCGCTTGGGCACCTCCGGCAGCGTCGCGCGCACGCACACGGCCGGACCGATCGCGATGCCCGGAGATACGCCGATGCCCTTGAGCAGCCGCTCGCTCATGCCTCGCCCTCTTCTTCTTGCGATGCCCGGTCCGCCGCCTCGTCCGCCTCGGCGCCGGTCAGGTGCATTTCGTGGAACCCGTCCGCCACCAGGGCGAGCAGTGCCGCCATCGCCTCCTCGGCGTCTTCGCCATCGGTCTTGATCGTCAGCCTCGAGCCGCGCTCGGCGGCCAGCATCATCACCCCCATGATGCTCTTCCCGTTGACCGCGAGGTCGTCCTTGCGCACTTCGACGGCGCTCTTGTAGCGCCCGGCGACCTTGACCAACTCCGCCGCGGGCCGCGCGTGCATGCCGAGCGGATTGACGATCGTGGCCGTCCGCTCGATCACCGCCATACCCACCCCACGAGGAGCCCCGCTGCCAGCATCGTGAGCCCGAGGCGCAGGCCCGTGAGGTTCCCCGGCCGCCACCAGAGCAGCACGAGTCCCAGCGCCACGCCGGCGGCCAAGGCGATCCGGCTCCCAGCGCCGAAGGGCCCGGCGAGGTAACGCGCCGCGAGCGGCAGCGCCAGGCCTAGTGATACCGCCATCGCGGGCGCGGTGAACGCCGCGGCGCGGCGTAGTCCGGGGTGGTGCAACGCGGTCGGGACACGCGTACCGTACCTCCATCCCGCGCCCAGCGCCCACCAACGGAGTGCCAAGTGGCCGACGTTGTACACCACCAGGAACCCCGCTACCGCCACCCAGCCGAGGCCCAGTGCGACGCCTGCAATCGCCAGACCCGCGGCGAACGGGAGCCAGCCGGCCCACACGAGCCGATCCCCGAGGGAGCCGAGCGGGCCGGCCAGCGCCGTGCGCAGACGCTCAATCTGCTCCGGGGAGGCGCCCTCGTACTCTGCCCGCGCGGTCGCCCCGACCGCGAGGCCGGCCAGATAGGGGTGCGCATTGAAGAAGTGTGCCCCCCGCCCGAGCGCCGCGTGATAGGCGGCCCCGTCGGGCCCTCCGGGCAGATCGCGCAGCAACGGCTCTTCGGCCACGCCGACGCCCAATCCGATCATGTACTCGTAGTTCCACGAGCCCTGCACGGTGAAGAGGCGCAGCAGGCTAGTGCCGAGCCGAGGGCGCGGGGTCATCGCAGCCAGACGGCGAGCGCGCCGCCTCCCAGACCTAGGGCGAACCAGCGCAGCAGCGGCCCGCGTCCCACCAGGCGCAGCGTTCCCGTCCAGGCGGTGGCCAGCGCCGCGGCCGTCGCGGCGACGGCGAGGCCGACGAAAACGCGTTCTGGGAGCACGCCCACGATCGTCGTTCGGGTGACCCACGCCACCGCGAGCCCGATCGCGGTGACGACAGCGGCGCGCCCCGCGTCCCGAACGATCCCGCCGACGTGCACCCGCACCAGAGCGCGGGCGTCGCCCTGCTCGATCCGGGCGGCGACACGATGCACGGCACGCGCGTTGAGCCGGCGCAGCAGATGCAGACTCAGACCGCCGAGCATTGCGACCGGCAGCCCCACCAGCACGCCCACCGCAACGCCGCCTGCGCCCGTGAGCAGGTGGCCCGCGCTCACCGCCACCACGGTGGCGGGTCCGTACTCGGGATAGCGTGCGGCGCCGACGGGCAGGACGTCGAGCTGGAACAGTTCGAATACGATCCCGAGGCGCAGGCCCAGCGCGCCGTCGCCGAGGATCAACCCCGCGACGGCTCCCGCGACGAGCGGCCGCGCGATCATCATCTGCGGGACGCTCACCAGATCGAGCCCGACGAGCGTCCCCCAGAGCAGCAGCACCAGCTGGACGTCGAAACTCACGTGAACTCCCCCACCGGGACGGCCCGGGCGGTTGGCACGTCTTGGGCGGTGACGTCCACCCCGCGCCCCGCGATCGTGCGCAGGGTTGCCGCCTCCGCGTCGGTGAGATAGACGTAGCGGAGCCGCTCGCGGCGGCCCGCGCGGTGATGGATGCCGCCGATGTTCACCTTGCCCACGCGGGTCGAGCCCCCGGCGAGCCTGGCCATCGTGTCGAGGTCGCCGGTGAGCAGGATGCCCACGCGGTGGTCGGCCTCCCACTCGGGCAGCCGACGCAGCGCCTCCTCGGTCGAGGCGAAGATCACCTCCATGTTCGTCGGCACGCCCATGCGGTAGAGATCCTGCTCCCACTCACTGTCCCGGACCGCGTCGTCCACCAGCACGATGAAGCTTGCGTCGAGGGGTTGGCCCCACCCCACGACCACCTGCCCGTGGATGAGCCGGTCGTCCACCCGATAGAGTGCGATGCTCATGCAGCGGGAACGCGAATGGCCTTCCCCCCGGCGTCGGCCGCGCGGCGCGCGGCCTCGGCGGGCGTCACGTCCCGGTGGAAGACGAAGTCGAGCAGCATGGCGAGGTTCACCCCCGTCACGACGGCCAGCTCTGCCTTTCCTTTGGCGAGCCGCACCGCCCCGGTGAGACAGGAGCCACCCGGGAGGTCCACGAACAGGACCGCCGGACCCGCGCCGACGGCCTGTGTGATGCGGGCCGCGAGGGCGCCAGAGTCGCAGCCGTCGTTGCTGACGGCCAGGAGCGCCCCGTCCACGCCGGTGATGACCGTGACCGCCGCCACGAGCGCCTGCGCCAGGGCTGCGTGGGAGACGATCACTCCGCGCAGCTCACTCATAGTCCTCCTCGAGGTACTCCTTGACGTCGGTGCGCGCGCGCATCCGCTTGAGGAGCCGCTCGTTGAGCGACCGCGCCGAGTCCACGCCCGTGTAGCGTAGCAGGTGGTTCATCGCCACGACTTCGCAGACGACGGTGAGGTTCTTCCCCGGGTTGAGGGGGACGGTGACCAGCGGCACCGGAATCTCCAGCAGCGTCGTTTGCTGGCCATCGAGGCCGGTGCGGTCGTACTCGCGGGAAGCGTCCCAGTCCTCCAACTGCACCACAACTTCGATGCGTTTCTGCTGGCGCACCGCCCGGATCCCGAACAGCGCCTTGATGTCGATCAGGCCAACGCCGCGGATCTCCATGTAGTGGCGCGACAGCTCGTGGCCCCGCCCGATCAGCACGTCATTCCCTTGCCGGGTGATGTGCACCACGTCGTCGGCGACGAGGCGATGGCCACGCTCCACCAGGTCGAGCACGCACTCGCTCTTGCCGATCCCGGAGCGGCCCAGGAACAACAGTCCGACCCCGAACACGTCCGCCAGGGAGGCGTGGACCGTTGTGGTGGGCGCGAACACATCGTCCAGGAAGGGTTTCACGCGGCGGTAGAACTCGGCCGTCTTGAGCTTGGTCCGGATGACCGCGACGCCCTTGGCGTGCGCCAGCGCGAGCAGCTCGGCCGGCGGTTTTTGCCCCTTCGTGATGATCACCGCCGGCAGTTCGAATTCGAAGAGCGTCTCGAGGGCGTGGCGCCGGGCGGCGGGATCGAGGGAGGCGAGGTAGGCGATCTCGGTTTCGCCGAGGATGTGTAAGCGGTCGGCGACGAAGCGTGCCGTGAAGCCGGCGAGGACGAGGCCCGGGCTCGAGACCTCGGGCGTGGGGATCTCCCGGTCGAGGCCGACGTCGGCCGTCAGCGCTTCGAGCTGCAGCGGGTCCCCCTTGCGAGCCAGTAGGTCGCGGATCTTTGGCTTCGTCACCGGGCCTCGCGGGCGAGAGAGGCGCGGCGAGGGCGGCGGGTGCGGGCCGGCGCCTTGTCGAGCTGGCGCCGCACGCGCGCCACGGCGCGATCCAGGGCCGACCGGTGATCGGGGGCGCCCGCGGTGGCGACGTGCACCCGGCCGCGCGCCGTGTGGAGGCGAATCTCCACCGCCGCCGCGCCGTGGTCCGTGCCGAAGATCACCTGAGCGTCGTGGGGGCGGGAGGCGACCTTCGCCAGCCGGCCGACCAGCTCGCGCGCCCGGACACGGAGCTCGTCGGGCACGGCACAATGGCGGGCGGTGACGGTGGTGCGCATGGGATCATCCTCCCCGAGCGATGACGCGCTGCAGATGTGCCTCGGTCGCGGCTGCCGTCCGGTCCCAGGTGAGCGACTCGGCGAAGGCACGCGCACCGCGCCCCAGCCGCGCCACCAGCGCGGCATCCGCCGCGAGCGTAAGCATCCGCTCGGCCAAGCCCCGCCAGTCGCCGTGCGGAACCAGGAAGCCGGTCTCGCCGTGGCGCACCGACTCGCGCAGTCCCGGGCTGTCGGACGCGAGGGCCGGCGTCCCGCACGCCGCCGCCTCCACATTGGAGATGCCCCAGCCCTCTTTCGGGCTGGGAAAGACCACGGCCCACGCGCGGCGCAGGAGCCGCCGCTTCTCCTCTTCCGTCACGAAGCCGAGGAACCGCACGGCGCCTTCCACCCCCAGCTCCCCCGCCAGCAGCTCGAGCCGCGGGCGGTCATCCCCCTGCCCCGCGATCTCGAGCGCGATGTCGGGCTGCCGGCGCCGGGCTTCGGACAGGGCACGCAGCGCGATCTCCACCCCTTTATAACGCTTCAAGCGACCGACGTACAGGAACGTGGGCCCTTCGGCGCGCGGCGTCGCGGGATCTGGGACGTACCAGGCACTGTCCACCCCCGGATAGATCACCTCGATGTCCTCGCGCGGAACCCCCCGGCGCACGAGGTCGTCCCGAGTGCTGTCGCTGATGGCGTGGAACGCGGCCCGGCGGTAGGCGCGGGGGATCGGCCGCTCCGCCGCCCAGACGAGCGCTGCCACGGGAACGCTCGCCTCCGCAAACGCCGTGCCGCCGAACAGATGCGGCACGATCGCGCAGAACGGCAGCCGCGTCATCCCGGCGAGGAAGAGCGGCAGCTTGTTGATGTCTTCGACCATCACATCGTAGGCCGCGCCCCGCAGCCGCGACCGTACGGCTCCACGCCCGAGGATCGCGAAGCTGTGACGACCGCCCGTGCGGTAGACTGACATGCCGTCTAGCTCGGTGCGGGACGCGGCGCCTGGCCACCCGCTCGTCACGAGGTCGATGTGATGCCCAGCGCGGGCCAGCCGGCCAAAGATCTCGTGCAGGTGGATTTCGGCGCCGCCGGCGTAGGGGTTCTCCCGGTCATTCCAGTTGACAAGCAGTATCCTCACAGCGCGCCGAGTTCTCGAGCGACTGCGTCGAGCACGCCGTTCACGAACCCGGGCGCCTTGGCGCCGGCGAACCAGTGGGCGAGCTTGACCGCCTCATCGATCACCACACGCGGCGGGGTCCGGCCTTCCGACAGCTCCGCCAGTGCGAGCCGCAGGATGTTGCGCTCGATCACCCCAACCCGCTCGAACCGCCAGTGCTCGGTGGCTTCCGCGATCCGGCGGTCGATTTCGGGGAGCTCGGCTACGGCCTGGGCGGCGAGGTCGGCGCCGCGGTCATAGCCTTCCGGTGCGGCCCCGTAGATACGGGCGATGCGGGCGACCACCGTCTCGATGGACGGCCGGCCCGACAATTCCCACGCGTACAGGATCTGGAGTGCGCGGGCGCGCGCTTTAGTCTCGGGGCGCTGCACGCGTCACCTGGGCCAGCACGTCTGCCGTGCGCAGCGCCGCCTCCGCCGCTTCGTAGCCCTTGTTGCCCGCGGCGCCGCCGGCGCGGGCCTGTGCCTGCTCCAGGGTGTCCGTGGTGAGCACGCCGAAGCCCAGGGCCACGCGGTGCGCCAGTGCCACATTACCGAGGCCGCGGGTGGCCTCGCCGGCGACGAACTCGAAGTGGGGGGTCTCGCCGCGGATCACGCAGCCGAGGGCGACGATGGCGGCGTAGCGACCGCTCGCGGCCGCGGCCTCCGCCGCCACGGGCAATTCGAACGCCCCGGGCACCCACACCACGTCCACGGATGCTTCGGGCACCCGGTGCTCGGCGAGACACTGCCGCGCGCCCTCCAGCAGGCGGCGCGTGACGAGCTCGTTGTAGCGGCTCACGACGACCGCCACACGCTGCTTCACCGGGGCGCGGGGGGAGCCCGCGAGCTCGGCCACGGTCAGTGGGTCAGCAGGTGGCCGAGCTTGTCGCGCTTGACGTCCAGGTAGGCGCGGTTTTCGTCGGAGGGGGCGGGCTCCAGCGGCACACGCTCCACGATCTGCAGCCCGTACCCTTCCAGCCCCACCAGTTTCATCGGGTTATTGGTAAGCACCCGGATCGACGAGAGGCGGAGGTCGAGCAGGATCTGGGCGCCGATCCCGTAATTCCGCAGGTCGGGCTTGAAGCCGAGCTCCTGGTTGGCGCTGACCGTGTCGTGCCCGGCATCCTGCAGCTCGTAGGCCCGCAGCTTGTTGAGGAGCCCGATCCCGCGGCCTTCCTGGTCGAGGTAGACCACCACGCCGCGACCCTCCGCGGCGATGCGGCGCATCGCACTGTGCAGTTGCCATCCACAGTCGCAGCGCGTTGACCCGAACACGTCCCCAGTGAGGCACTTGGAGTGCATCCGGACGAGGACATTCGACCGGTCCCCTACCTCGCCGTGCACCAGCGCCACGTGCTCGGCGGGATCCACGTCGTTGCGGTAGCCGATGATGCGGAATTCTCCGAACGGCGTCGGCAACCGGGCCTCGGCGACTCGGTGCACCAGACGCTCATTGGCCAACCGGTAGGCGACGAGCTGGGCGACCGTGATGAAGGGGAGTCCGTGCGTGCGGGCGAACCGCTCGAGGTCGGGCCGGCGGGCCATCGTGCCGTCCGGGTTGAGGATCTCGCAGATCACGCCGGCCGGGTAGAGCCCCGCGAGCCGCGCGAGGTCCACGCTCGCCTCGGTCTGGCCGACGCGCTGCAGCACTCCGCCCGGTCGGGCGCGCAGCGGGAACACATGTCCCGGGCGCCGCAAGTCGCCTGGCACGGTCACTGGGTCGATTGCCACTCGGATCGTGGTCGCGCGGTCGGCGGCGGAGATGCCCGTCGTCACGCCGTACTGCGGAGCGGCATCTACGCTCACGGTGAACGCGGTCTCGCGCGTCTCGGTGTTCGTCTCGGCCATCTGCGGCAGCCCGAGCGCCTGGCAACGCTCGGGCGTGAGCGTCAGGCAGATCAGCCCCCGAGCGTGCATGGCCATGAAGTTGATCATTTCGGGGGTGACCTTCTCGGCCGCGCCGATCAAGTCGCCCTCGTTCTCGCGGTTCTCGTCGTCGGCCACGATGACGAGCTTTCCCGCGCGGATGTCTGCGATCGCCTGCTCTACTTGTCCGGACGACATAGTTGTCTCACGTATTTGCCCAGCACATCCCCTTCGACGTGCACCCGATTGCCGGGTCGCAGCGCGTCCAGCGTCGTGTGCGCGCGCGTGAATGGAATCAGTGACACCTGGACAATTCCGCCTCCGGGCAGCGCGTTCACGGTCAGGCTGACCCCGTCCACGGTGAGCGAACCGTGCGGGATGCACAGCTCCAGCACCTCGGAGGGGACGCGCAGATCCACGAGCAACGCGTCGCCCAGGTCGGCCACCGCGGTCACCGTCGCGACCGCGTCCACGTGACCCTGAACGAGGTGCCCGCCGAGGCGGTCGCTCGCGCGTACCGCGCGCTCCAGATTCACCGATCGGCCGGCGGTCCACTCGCCGATCGTCGTCCGGCCGAGCGTCGTCGCCACCGCGTGGACCAGGAAGCCGCCCTTGACCACGCGCTCGACTGTGAGGCACGCGCCGTTCACCGCGACGCTCTCACCGCGCTTCAACCCCTTGTAGGCAGCCCGGATGGTGAGGACCATTCCCACCCCCCCCGCCACCCCTAACCCCCGGTCTCCGTTCCCCATCCCTTCGGAGACACGCGTTACGCGTCCGACTGCGCTTACGATGCCGGTAAACATAGCCGACGGTCCACCACCAGTAATGTATCTGCGCCCAAGGCTCGGCGCTCCACGGGCACCCAGCGCGGCGCTTGGTCCAGCGGCGTCGCTGTTGCCCCGGGGAACGCCGGCACGGCGCCTTCGCCTAGCCAGACGGGCGCCTGAATCCAGTAGAGCCGGTCCACCAGCCCCTCGTCGAGGAGCTTGGCGCCCAGTGCGCCGCCCCCCTCACATAACACCGAGTGGATCCCCGCTTCGCGCAGCTGGGCGAGTCCCGCCCCGAGGGACTCGGGCCGGGACACGCGCACCCCGGCGCTCTCGAGCAGCGACACGCTCGTCTCCGGTGCTTGGGGCGAGGACACGACCCAGGTCGGCACCTCGCGAGCCGTACGCACCAACGTGACGCCGGTGTTGAGCATCGCGCGGCGGTCGAACACGATGCGCACGGGCGGCTTGCGCGGCACGATTGCGCCCCGCACGGTGAGCTCAGGGTTGTCCCGTAGCGCGGTCGTGCCCCCGACGGCGATCGCGTCGAAACCGGCGCGTAGCCAATGGGCGTACTCGCGCGCCTCGGGCCCCGAGACCCACCGGGAGCGGCCGTCGCGGTCGGCGATGCGGCCATCGATGGACGTGGCGAGCTTCAACGCGACGAACGGGCGCGTCCGTTGTTCGCGCGCGAACAGGAACGGCGCGTTGAGCGCAGCCGCCTCTTCGGCGAGCAGCCCGTGCTCGGCCGCGACGCCTTGCTGTCGCAGGATGTCGAGGCCGCCTCCCGCCTGCGGATCCGGATCGCGGATGGCGGCGACGACGCGGCGCACCCCGGCGGCGAGGATCGCCTGGGTGCACGGCGGCGTTTTGCCGGAATGGGAACACGGTTCGAGGTTGACGACGAGCGTCGCGTCCCGCGCGGCCGCCCCAGCGCGGGTGAGCGCATTCACCTCGGCGTGCGGGCCGCCGAATTCCTCGTGGAAGCCTTCGCCGAGCACCGCACCGGCACGCACGACGACGGCGCCGACCAGGGGATTCGGCGCGACGCGCCCCCAACCCCGCCGCGCGAGGTCGAGGGCGCGTCGCATGGCCTCGGCTTCGGGGCCGCGCTCAGAAGCTGAAGCGGACGCCGAGGCCTCCGTAGACATGCCCCGCTGTGGGATCGAAGTCCCGGTACGTCGTGCTGAGCTGCTGGTCCTTGCCCGTCTGATACCCGATCTCCCCGACCAACTTGAGCAGCATGAGGTTCAAGCCCGCATCGGCGAACAACACCTGGCGGTTGTTGGTGACCGCTACGGTCACCGTCTGGTTGCCACATCCCGGCCCCGGACAGTTGAAGGTGCTGCCGACCACGATGTGTCCGGTGCTGCTGTAGTGATCGAACCCGAAGCCGGCGGCCACGTCGAGCACGAGGAAGCGCAGGCTGGCCGCGACGCGGACGTTCGTCGCCTTGAGGTCGGTATCGAACTGATAATTGTCGCCCTTGGAGAGGTCGCCGAGCTGCACGCGTGGCAGCGAGCGCCGCATTACGCTCACGGAAACGGCCGGAATCGGAAAGAAGCCGTTCATCACGCCCACGCGCACCCCGTAACCGACGCCCAGCGCCATGCCACCGATCCGCGTCGCGGTGGAATCGACGGACAGCTTGTCGAGGTTCGCGGGCAGCAGGGTCGCCGACACGAGGGCATCGACCGAGAGCAGGCCGCCGCCAACACCGCGGAGCAGGCCCACGCCACCCTCCACCACCGGCGCGGGGAGGCCGCCGGAGATCTTCCCTTGCGTGGTGTCGGGGTTGGGGATGTCGGCCTTCACGACGTTGACGCGTGCCGAGACGAAGAGGTGGCCGGGGCCGCCCAGCCCCCGGGCGGTGCCGAGCTCCGGGTTGCCGCCGCTGATGGCGATGCCGCCGAGCGGCTGGAACGTCTTGTACGCGTCCACAGCGCGGTTGCAAATCGTCTGGGACTGAGTCGCCATGCCGGCGCACTCGTTCTGCGCCGCCAGGGGCGCCGCCACGACGCCGAGCGCTGTCAAGATGAAGCCTACCCGCTGCATGCATCCTCCTTCGTGATCACCGCTCGACGAAACGCACGCCTCTGGTGCCGGCGTGCACTTCACCGATGAGCCACGTCTCGATGCCCGCGGCCTTGGCGGCGCGCAGCAAGTCGTCCACGTCGCCACGCCCGGCCACGGCGACGAGGCCGACGCCCAGATTGAAGACCCGCCGCATCTCGCCCAACGACACGTCACCGGCGCGCATCAGGACGCGGAAGAGGGTCGGCCAGGGCCAGGCGCGCGCGCTTACGACGGCCTCGCAGTTGTCCGGCAATACCCGGACGAGATTCCCCGGGATCCCACCCCCCGTAATATGCGCGAGCGCGTGCACACGCGTGACGAGCGGCAGTACCGCCGCAGCGTAACTGCGGTGCACGTCGAGCAATACCTCCGCCACGCTCCTCTCGGTATCGGGGAAAGGGTCCTGCACATCGAGCTTCAGCCGCTCGAACACGATCCGACGGGCTAGCGTGTAGCCGTTGGTGTGCAGCCCGCTCGAGGCGTAGCCGATCAGCACGTCGCCCGGAGCGACCCGGTCGCCGTGCAGCGCCTGGTCCTCGTCCACGACACCGACGATCGTGCCCGCGAGGTCGTAGTGCTCCGCTGCAAACAGATCCGGCAGCTGGGCCGTCTCGCCACCCGCCAGTGTCATCTGGTGCGCGCGGCAGGCGCGGGCGATGCCCTCGACCAGCGCGACCGCGATCTCGGGCACTAGCCGGCCGGTCGCCACGTAATCCAGGAACGCGATTGGCACGGCGCCGTGCACCAGGATGTCATTCACGCAGTGATTGACGAGATCTTCGCCCACTGTGTCGTGCACCCCGGCGCGCATCGCGACGAGCACTTTGGTGCCGACGCCGTCTGTGGACAGGACCAGGACTGGTTCGCGCAGGCCGGCGGGCACACGCACCATCCCGGCGAACGCGCCCAGGCGACCGAGCGCGAGTGGCGTGCGGGTCTTGCGGACCAGTTCCGCGATGCGGCGCTGCGCCTCCGCGGCCGCGTCGAGGCTCACCCCAGCTGCGGCGTACCGCTGTGTCACTCGTTCTCCATGTCGAAGTGCACCAGCTCCTTGAAGGCGCGCACCCGGGCGCGCACGTCGGGCGGCGTCACGTGGTCGAAGCCGTCTACCCCGAACTTCTCGACAGCGAAGGAGCCCATCGCGGCCCCGTACACCATGGCCCGGCGCAGCGCGGGCGCCGACACGTCGTCGCGGCTGGCGAGGTAGGCCATGAAGCCGCCGGCGAAGGCATCCCCTGCACCGGTCGGATCGAAGACTTCCTGGAGGGGATAGGCCGGCACCTTGAATGTGCTGTCGGGCTTGACCAGCAGCGCGCCATGCTCGCCCTGCTTGATCACGGTCATCCTCGGGCCGTGCTTCAGGATCCACTGCGCGGCGCGATAGATGTTCCAGTCGCCCGAGAGCTCGCGCGCCTCGGAGTCATTGACCATGAGGATGTCAATGTGCTGCAGCAGATCGAGCAGACGATCGCGCTTGGATTGGATCCAATAGTTCATGGTGTCGCACGCCACCAGCTTGGGCTGGGCGATCTGATCCAGTACTCCGAGCTGCAGCTCGGGGTCGATGTTGCCGAGGAACACGAAGCGCGCGGCGCGGAATGGCAGCGGCAGCTTGGGCCGAAAGCTCGCGAACACGCCCAGCCGCGTTTCCAGTGTCTCGCGGCTCGCCAGATCGTAGGAGTATTTCGCCTTCCAGCGGAACGACTCGCCGTCGGCCCGCTCGACGCCGCGCAGGTCCACGCCGCGGGCTTCGAGCTTCTTGAGGGCGCCGAGCGGGTAGTCGCTGCCGATCACGCCTACGACCTGGATCGGGTGGAGGATGGAGCCGGCTGCACTGAAGAACACCGCCGACCCGCCGGGGGCGTCCGCGGTCTCGCCGAACGGGGTGGCGACCGAATCGAGGGCGATCGAGCCGACGACGAGCAGACTCATGGTTACATCCGGTCCGGGGCGGAAATGCCGAGCACGGCGAGGCCGTTGGCGAGCACCTGGCGCACCGCGCGCGCCAGCACCAGGCGCGCCTGCTCCTGCGGGGCGGGCTCGCCGAGCACGCGGTATTTGTGATACCAAGCATGGGCGACCCGAGCCAGACCCTCGAGGAACCCGGTGATCCGATGCGGCTCGCGCTCCTGGGCGGCGCGCGCCACCACCTCCGGGAAGGCGGTCAACTCCTTCATCAGGGCGATCTCCTCGGGGGCGTCGAGGACGCCGAGCGCCACACCGTCGGCGCGTACCGACTCGGGGACGCGCCCTGCCACGCGAAAGATGCCGCTCATCCGCGCGTGCGCCATCTGAACGTAAAACACCGGGTTCTCGTCGGTCTGGCTCGTGGCGAGGTCCACATCGAACACGAACTGCGAGTCGCCGCGTCGCATCAGGAAAAAGTAGCGCGCCGCATCGACTCCGGTTTCCTGGAACAGGTCGCGCAGCGTCACGAAATCACCGGCGCGCTTGGAGACGCGCACCTCTTCCCCGCCACGCATGACGCGCACCAGCTGCACAATTTCGACCGCGAAAAAGTCCTCGGGCAGCCCGAGGGCGCGCAGCGCGGCGCGCACACGCGGCACGTAGCCGTGGTGATCGGCACCCCAGACGTCGATGGCGTAGCGGAACCCGCGCTCATGTTTATGCCGATGGTAGGCGATATCCGGCAGCAGATAGGTGTAGCTACCGTCCCGCTTCCGGAGCACGCGGTCCTTGTCGTCACCGAACGTCGTCGCGCGCAGCCATAGCGCACCGTCTTGCTCGAAGGTCTGCCCCAGCTCGGCGAGCTGCTGAAGCGTCTGCTCGATCAGTCCCAGCCGGTACAGCTCGGACTCCAAGAAGACGAGGTCGAACGCGACGCCGAACGTCCGGAGATCCTCATCCTGCTCTGCCCGCTGCGTCTCGATGCCGATTGAGCGACAGCGGCGCAGGCCCTCGTCTTCCGGGAGATCAGCGAAGGCCGTTCCTTCCTTGGCCAGGATCCGCTCAGCGAGCTCCACCAGGTAGTCGCCACGATAGCCGCCATCGGGCAGTTCGGCCGCGCGGCCCACCTGCTGCTGCACGCGCGCCCACAGAGAACGGGCCAGCTTGTCGATCTGCGTGCCGGCGTCGTTCACGTAGAACTCGCGCGTCACGGTGTACCCGACCCACTCGAGCAAGCTGGCGATCGCGTCGCCGAGCGCCGCTCCGCGACCGTGCCCCACGTGCAACGGGCCGGTGGGGTTGGCGGAGACGAACTCCACGTTGATCGCCGTCCCATGCCCCGATGCGCTCCGGCCGTAGCCCGGTCCGGCGGTCAGCACGGTGCCGAGCACCGCGGCAAGCTCCGCCTCGGCGAGGAAGAAGTTGATGAACCCGGGACCCGCGATCTCTGTCTTGCGCACCAACACCGGGGGCACGTCCAGGACCGCCACGAGGCGATCGGCCACCTCGCGCGGCTTGGCTCTGAGGACCTTGGCGAGGGTGAGCGCCAGGTTGCTCGAGAGATCGCCGTGCGCCGGATCGCGCGGCCGCTCGAGCGCCACGTCCGCCCCAGGCGCGCCGAGCCGCTCCGCGGCCTGGACGAGCGCTGCGCGGATCGCGTCGTTCGCCGTCACTTGTCTTTGGATTCTTTCTTCTTACCGCTATCGGGCTTGGATTCCGACTTGGGCTCGGCGGCGGGTTTCGCCTCCCCCCCCCCACCCCCTCCTTTGCCTCCTTCGCCCTCGCCTTTCTTCTCGCCCGCGCGCTTGTAGTCGGTCGTGTAGAACCCCGATCCCTTGAACACCAGCCCTACGCCGGCGGAAATCACCCGCGTGGCGCGTTTGCCGCACTTGGGGCAACGCTCGTGCTGCTTATCCGTCATCTGCTGGAAGAACTTCTCGAACACGTGCCCGTTCGGGCACTTATACTCGTAGGTGGGCATTGTACAACAACTTAGCCGACCAGACGGGATGGGTCAATCAGGGGCCCGCAAGCCGGGCCATCAGCGGCGCCGGGTCTGACCGAGCCGCTCGCCACGCGGGAATCAGCCCTCCGAGGAGTGCGGCGGCGACCAGAGCGAGCGCCGGCCGAGGCACGAGAGCCAGATCCCATAGCGGCAGCCCTCCGAGCAGCGAGGCGAGCGGGTCGGACGACATCTCACCGACGAGCACGCCGAGGCACACTCCAAACGCGCCGACGGCGCCCGCGCGCAGCAGCACGTAGACGAGGATGTGCCTCCGCCGCGCGCCCACGGCGCGGCGCACCGCGAGCTCTGGGAGCAACGCGGTCACCCACAGCTGCATAACGGCAAAGGTCCCCAGAATCGCGATCGCTAGCACGGTCAGGCCTTCGAGCGAGACGAGGCGTTGGAACCATTGCACCGGTGCCGCCGCGCCTGCGGCACGCTGGGATTCCGGCATCTGGTGCTCCACGATCCCGCTGTGTCCCAGCGTAGCACGCAGCACCGCCTCGGCTCGCTGCACGCCAGCGCCAGCCCGCGCGCGTACGAGCAACTCGGCCGCCACTGGCGGGAGCTGCAGTGCGCTCAGGTATACCTGGTATGGAGGCTGTAGCGTACCACCAAAAGCCGCCGAGCGACCATCATCCACGATACCGACGACGGTGTACCAGCCGTCGTCTGGGCCGCCGCCGTAACCTATCCGGATCTTCCTCCCCAGGGCGCCTTGCTGCTCGAAGTGCCGCTGGGCGAGGGCGCGGCTGATGACCGCCACGCGGGGCCTGTTCGTGGAGTCCGCGGCGGCGAAGCCTCGCCCCTCGAGGACCCGCATCCCCCGCGCCCGGAAGGTGTCCGGACTCACGCTGGTGATAGTGACGGAGACGGGACGGATAGGCGTAAAGATCCCGCCCTCGGCGCAACGACCGCAGTCGGTAAGCACGAGGTCCACCGTCCCCAGCCCCACAAGCGCACCCGGACTAGACAGGCTCACCATGTTGTACTCTGACTGCCGGCCGAGCCGGCGCAGCAACGACGCGTACCGGCTGGCGCGCTCACCGCGTGGCGCGCGGACTTCGAGCTGGAAGATCTCAGCGTAGGAGCGCGGCGCGGCCCGGGATTCGCCGAGGATCCCGCTTGCGTGGCGCGTCAGCTGAGCGGCGGTCACGAGCATGGCGAACGCCACGGCGAGCTGCAGCGTCGGGATGGCGAGGCCCAACGGATGGGCGCCTCCGCTGACGGGCCGGGGTGTCCGGGGGATGACGAGTGTCGAGAGCAGCGCCCCGAGCAGGATCATGGCCGCAAGGCCGAACACCGCTGCGATCGGCCCGACGACCGGCCCTACCCCAGCTCCGGCAGCCGTCGAGCCCGGCCAGGTCGCCAGCGCCCATCGCGCGCCGGCGAGGCCCACCGGCACGGCCAGCCCCGCGACGACCGCGGCCATCGCCGCGCCCTCGAGGAAGCCGCCGGTGCGCAACTGGCGGCGTGAGGAGCCGACGGCGCGACGCACGACCATTTCCGACCGGCGGGCGGACGCCCGGTCGGCCGACAGCGCGAGCACCGTTATCACGGCCATGGTCAGGGCCGCGATCGCGAGACCGAGGAGGATGCCGCCCAGCAGGGCGAGCCCGCGCAGCTGCAGCGCGGTCGGTGTCGCGGCCGCCGCTGACCAGCCGATCGACAGCCCCGCGTCGGGGATCGGCGGAAGCTGCAGGCGACCAGCGTCGGGTCCTCCCAGCGAGACGACGGGAAGGGCGGCGGCCACGGCCAGAGTGCCGGCCACGACGATCAACGTCGTCGAGGCTCCATATGCCCGCAGTGCCCAGCGCGCGGACGCCGCCGCCGGGCGCAGCGTGCCCGTCATCCCGCCCGGACCTTGCGGACGTATTGCAGCGCCCCCGACGGGCAGCGCTCGATCTGGGCTGCCACGACCTCGGCGGACTCGAGCTCGGGCCGGATCCAGCGTTTGCGGCTCACGTCAAACACATCCGGGAGACCAGAGACGCAGACGCCAGAATGGATGCAGACGTTCGGATCGAAGGTGACGACGATCTCATCGGCTTCGTAGGTTTGCAGACGCTTCGGCATAGGTCCTCTCCCCTTTTCAGGCCTTGCGCTTCCTCGGCTTCGTCCTAGGAGGTTTGGGCGGCAACGAGCCCGCATAGTCGTAGGCCTTCGCGAGCCATCGTTGGAGCTCCCCAACAGACTCCAGGATCGCCGGGGGAACGACGACGTACTCTCGCATGGGGCGCCCCGGCATCGGCTCAAACGGCCTCGCGCCCGCGCGCACCGCGAGGTTGGCCCGGTCTTCCGGAGACAGTCGGAGGATCATCGAGTGCTGGAACAGGCCTGCGAACATGTTGCCGTTCCGGAAGGCGGCGGGATAGCCGAACATCTTCCGGCCCTCGGCGCCCGGCGCTGCTGCCAGGGCCGCCGCGAACCGGCGGACCAACGCGTCAGGGGCTGGACAGAGTGTGAGCATCGGTCGGGGCTTCTTCGCTGCTGGGGTCACGTCGGCGTCACGGTATTGCTGCTGCCGGCCGGGGCGGCGGGAGGGGAGGTGTCGCATGCATCTCGTATTCCCGGGGCGGTTCGGCGCCGAGCAGATGACGGACGAAGTAGTCCCAGCGGCGCCGCACCATGTAGGGCTCACTGCCGAACCCGTGGCGGCGGTTGGGAAGCGCGAGGAGATCGAAGTCCTTGTTGTTCCGCACGAGCGCGTCCACAACCAGGAGCGAGTTGTACGGCGGCACGTTGTTGTCGGTCGTGCCGTAGGCGATGAGGAGCTTGCCTTTCAGGTTCTTCGCCAGGTTCTGATTGGCCTGATCGTCGTAGTTGGTCGAGCCGTCGGGCCGGCGCTCGAGGAGCCCCTGGTAGCGCTCCCCCCAATCGTCCTCGTATTCTCGGTTGTCGTGGTTACCCGCCTCGGAGATCGCGACTTTGAAGAAATCGGGGTAGCGCAGGATGGCATCCGCCGCCGCGAACCCGCCCCCGGAGTGCCCGTAGATCCCCGCGCGATCCAGGTCGATCCACGCATACCGCCGCGCCAGCTGTCTCATTCCGGCAACCTGATCGGGCAGCCCGTTGTCGCCCATGTTGCCGTAGTAAGCGTCGTGGAACGCCTTGGAGCGCATCGGCGTCCCCATGGCATCGATCTCCACGACGATGAAGCCGAGCTCGGCCAGGGCCTGCGCGTCGCCACGGGCGGCCGCGAAGCTTCGTCCTCCGACACTGCCCGCCTGCGGCCCGGGATAAATGTGGTTCACGATCGGGTACTTACTGGTCGAGTCGAACTGCGTCGGCCGGAACAGCAACCCATACAAGTCCGTCTTCCCATCCCGCGCCTTGAGGGTAATGGGGATGGGCGGCTTCCAGCCGGTCGCAACGAGCCGCGCGATGTTCGCCGTGTCGAGCGGGAGGAGCAGCTTGCCTTCCCCGTCGCGCAGCACAGTGACCGGGGGGATCTCGGGGCGGGAATAGCTGTCGACGAAGTAATGTCCCGAGGCGGACAGGGTGACGTCGTGGTCGGCATCCTCCGGCGTGAGCAGGGTCAAGCGCGTGCCGTCCATCCCAACACTGTAGAGGTGTCGGAAATACGGATCGCCCGGCTCGCGTCCCGCGCCGATGAAGTAGATGGTCCGTCGCTTCTCGTCGACGCGCAGGACCTGAAGGACGGGCCACTCGCCGCGGGTGATTGGGCGCGTGAGCCCGCCGGTGCGGAGGTCGTACAGGTATAGGTGTCCCCAGTTGTCGCGCTCGGAGAACCAGATCAACTCGTTCGTGGTGGGGAGGGCGTGCCAGTTGATCCGGTTGAAGCCCGATTCGAACTGCGTTGGGCTCGTCTCTTCCAACACGTCGCGCACCGCGCCGGTCTGGGCATCGGCGATACGGAGCTGTTCGCGCTTGTGGTCGCGCGATGTGGACACGAAGATCAGCTGGGAAGCATCGGGGCTCCACTCCACGTCGGCCCAGCGGCCGCCGCACAGCACATGATCGCAGATGCTGGAGCGGTGCTGGTCGGCCGGCATCCGCAGCCGGATCACGCGCGGAGCGGAGCCCGAGAGATCGATGATCACCCGCTGAATCGTGGTGATCACGCTGTCACCCGGGAGCGGGTACTTCCACTGCTCGAGGAGCGGGTGGCCCACTCGTGTCTGGACGAGGTACATCTCGCCCACGCCGCGCTCGTCCTGTTGGAACGTCGCGATCCTCTTCGAGTCGGGCGACCACACGAGCACGGCGCGGTCGCTCCGGATCCACCCCGCGTTGTCGGTCGCGTAGCCGAAGTCCTTCACGCCATCCGTCGTGAGCTGGGTCTCCTGGCCCGAAGCGAGTTCGCGCGCCCACAGGTTGTAGTCACGGATGAAGGCCACGCGCCTGCCGTCGGGGGAGACCATGCCGTTGTCGAGTACCGGGTCGCGACGCCCCGGAGCCGACGTACACTGCGTGCCTTGGAGATCGCAGGTCCAGTGGCGCGGGCCGACGTCGAAGGAGATCGCCCGAGCATCGGGGGAGAACTCGAACTGGGTGAAGGGCAGGTGCAAGGCGTCATACGTCGTGTCGGCCGCGCGGGATAGCGCTGCGGCCAGCCGCGCCTGCTCGAAGGCGCGCCCCCGGGTCCGCCGGGCCGGATCGACGAGGACGAATTCGACCCCTTCGGGGATTGTATTGCGGTACCAGAAGCGGTCGTCGGGCAGCGCCGTCGGCCGGATGCCAGCGCGGAACACGAGGGGCGTGGTATTGTAGCCCATGAACCGCTCGGCGCGTGCGTAATCGGCGGCAGTGAGCGCGCGCGGCGCCGCCGGGGATGATGCCAGCCCCTTCGACCATGAGGATCACGGCGCGCTCCGGCGCTCGCGTGCGGTGCACGACCCCCTTCGGCACGACGAACCCCTGCCGGGGTGCGAGCTCCACCGTGCGGCCCTCCAGGTCGATGAGGAAGCGTCCCTCGACGACGTAGAAGAACTCGTCTTCGTCGTCGTGCTTGTGCCAGTGATACTCACCCTGTAACACGCCGAGGCGCACGACCGAGTCATTGACGCGACACAGCGTCTGGTTGTACCACTGGTCCGTACAGGCCGCCACGAGCGCCTGCACGTCGATGCGCTCCAGGGGCGCGTAGTAGATGTTCAGGTGCGTCGCGTACGGGTATGACAATTCGTCCGCCATGGCCCTAATCCCTTCGAAACCGCAACTCGAGCGTTTCGCCGGCGCGCAGCGCGGCCCACTTGGCGAAGAGCTCGCGTCGTTTGTCCCGGACGCGCTCGAGATCGGCGTCCGTGAGGACGCAGGCACCTGACAGGCCGCGCTGCGAGTAGTACGTCGCGGCCGACGCATTGCACTGCTCCGCCGACCACCGCTCCCCTGCCGCGTGCTCCCCATCGAAGAAGCCGACGATCAGCTCGGAAGCGAGCGCCTCGCCGGGCAGCGCGCCCCGGGGCCAGGGCGTGCCGAAGTCGGTCAAGTCCCAGCCCTCCGCGACGAGCCCGTAAAAGCCCTGGAGATGGCCGAGCACCGTCTCGACTGCGTAGTGGGTCAGGTCGTGCAGCGGGAAGAAGCGCCCCTGCTGCCCCTCTTGACGTTGCCAGGTCACCGAGCCGTCGGCCCGCCGACAACTCAACGCGGCGGAGCCGTCGGTCATCTTCTTGATGCGAATCACGAGCTCCTGATCAACCGCCTTCATACTTGAACGAGACCTTGACCTTGGCGCGATAGCTCTGGACCTTGCCGTCCTTCAGCTGCATGTCGAGCTGGGAAATCTCGGCCACACGCAGATCCCGCAGCGTCTGGGAAGCCCGCTTGACTGCCGCGGTCGCCGCCTTCTCCCAGGACTCCGTGCTAGTACCGACCAGCTCGATGACTTTGTAGACACTCTCAGGCATGGCAGATCTCCTCGTCAGCTGGGGTTCACGGCTGCATCGGACTGCAGGTAAGCTGCGGCGCGTCGTGGAAAGACTCAATCCCCCGCTAGTCCACGAACGCCCACAACAACGCCCGACTCTTGCCATCAAACCTCGCCGGGTCGCTGATATGGTACAGGTCACCCGCCACGTCCCGAATCAACAGCCCTCCGTGCGGCAACAGCCGTGGCCAGTCATCCAGACGCGTCTGGAACGCGCGCGTCCCCTGCCGCGTCTCGACCTGCCAGTGCCGGATCTCGACTTCCTCTTCGATCGCGATCACCCGTGTGATCTCGAAGACGAACCCGGCCGCGACGAGCGCCGCCTCGAGCACACCGCGCGACTCCGCGCCCAAGTCTGCGGGGTCGCGTACCAGCGCGAACTCGTGCTCGGCGTCGTCGCGTAGCGACAGGAACCGCCCGGGATCCGACCACGGAAAGCAGCGCCGCACCCACACCGCGCGCGCGACATCCCCGCAGACAGCCCACAACCGGCCATCGGTGCGGCGCTCGAGCCTCAGCGCGCCCGCGTCCCGTTGGAGTTCCCCCGTCATCCCGCCCCCTACGATGGTCGTCTCCATGTCACCTCCAGAGGTGCCAGGTCAGGCCAACTGCAGTTGCAATTCATAGAGCCTTCGATACTTGCCGTCCGGCTGGGCGAGCAGCTCGTGGTGCGTGCCGCTCTCGGCCAGCCGCCCGTCCTCGATTACGAACAGCCGCGAAGCTTTGCGGAGCGTGGAGAGCCGGTGCGCTATCGCGAACACCGTGCGCCCTGCGATCAGCCGTTCGAGCGCCTCTTGGATCTCGCGCTCGGTCTCCGTGTCGACACTGCTCGTCGCCTCATCGAGGATGAGAATCCGCGGGTCGTGCAGGATCGCGCGCGCGATCGACACCCGCTGCCGCTCGCCGCCCGACAGCGTATGCCCCCGTTCTCCTACGACGGTGTCGTAGCCGTGCTGGAGCTTGCAGATGAAGTCGTGGGCGTTCGCCGCCCGCGACACCCGCACCGCCTCGTCGAGGGAGGCTTCCGGTAGCCCGTAGCGGATGTTCTCGAGGATCGTCCCGTGGAACAGGTACGGATCCTGGAGCACCATCCCGATCTGCCGTCGGTAATGCCCCGTTTCGAGTTGCCGCAGGTCCACCCCGTCGATCCGAATCGCGCCGCCCGTGACGTCGTAGAAGCGCGCGATCAGGTTCACGATCGTCGTCTTCCCCCCGCCCGAAGGCCCAACCAGGCCGATCAACTCGCCCGGCGCCACGTCGAAGCTGAGCCCTCGGAGCACCTGGCGCACCCCGTCGTAGGCGAAGGTCACGTGCTCGAATGTCACCCGTCCGCGCACCGGCTCGAGTCGCACCGGCCGTGGCGCATCGGTGACCTCGGGCTCGGTATCCAGCACTTCGAAGACGCGGTGCGCCGAGGTCGTCGCCCGGCTCATGGTGCGCGCCATCTGGCCGATGATCTCGATCGGGGCGATGAACATCGTCGTATACAGCAGGAACGACACGAACGTCCCCGCCGAAAGGGTCGCGCCGGTGCCCAGCAGTCGCGGCAGGGCGAACGCCCACACGCCGAGCGTCGTCGCGTGGACCCCGAGCATCAGCAGCGGCCAGAACGTGGTCCACAGCCGGTGGATCCGGTTGAACTCCCCGGTGACGTCCTCATTGCGCTCGTCGAAGCGCCGGATCTCGCGCGTCTCCTGGTTGAACGCCTTGACGACCCGAATCCCCGGAATCGTGTCCGAGAGCACGTCGGTCACGCGGGACCATTTCCGCCAGGCCCGGAGGAACAGTTGCTGAATCGCCTCGCTATGGCGGTAGATCAGCCAGCAGAACAGCGGCACCGGCAGCGTCATCACCAGCCCGAGCCGCCAGTCGAGCGTCATCAGCACGGCGCCGAGACCCGTCAGCATCACGAGCGACAGCGACACATCCACCACGCCGAAGGCGAGGAACTCCCATAGCCGGTCGGTGTCGGCCGAGACGCGCGTGATCAAGCTCCCGGTCCGTTTGCGCGAGAAGAACGCGAGGCTGAGTCGCTGGATGTGCTCGTACAACTCGGCACGCAGGTCGCGCGCGACCCATTCACCCAGGACGGACATCAAGCGCAAGCGCACCAGAGCCGCGCCCTGGCGCGCGAGGTACACAAGCGCCATGGCGCTCACGGCCAGCCAGGCGATCGCGCTGGCACGCGCGAGCGGGAGTGTGCCGTCCTGCGCTGGCCGGATCACGCGGTCGATCAGATAGCCCGCGAGGTAGGGCGGCACGAGGCTCACGAGCGTGATCACCGTCGCCGCGGCCAGGCCGAGCGTCAGCTGACGCCGGTAGGGCTTCAGGTACGCGAGCAGCCGGCGGATCACCGCCACTTGGCGCCCCGCGACTAGGGCCTGGGCCTCTCGGATCGGCCGGGCGACGCTCGACGCGTACTCCTGATCGGGATCGGCGAGCGCGATCGTGCGCCCTGCGAGCGCTTCTTCGAGGACGAATTTCAGGCTCTCGAAGCCGCGCCGCTGGCGGTGGGTGTAGCGCAGCACCGCGAGAGGCGACTCGCCCGGCTCCCCGAGGATGGTGAAGGTGCTAGCCGACAGGCCCTGCTCCTCGCGCACGACTTGGATCCGGTCCCGCTCGATCGTGCTGATCTCCCACCCCCTCCCTCCCCCCGACCCGGTGCCGTCGCTTGGGCGCGCCACCACCACGTGGCGAGGCCCCAGGGCGACCCACGTCTGCGTCAGCTGGAGGGCCGGGTCTAGGTCCGCGAAGGCGTAGAGCTGCACCGGCGCGCCCTGCCATCCGGCCTCGATGTGCCGGCGCAATTCGGCCGGCAAACGGGGCGGCTGTGCCAGGTAGCGGGCGATGATGTCCCGATCAGGGTCGTGCTGCTGGAGGTCCATGTCCGTGATCTCGGTCAAGTGTGGCGCAACAAAACGGCCTTCCAGGTCTCTCGCAGCACCCGGAAGGCCGGATCACGGCATGGGATCCTGGACTTCTAAGGTGCTCGCTTCCGCTTCATGGCGTCGCTGAATGCAGTACGCCCACCGACGCCCGGCAGCGGCGCGGTAACACGCACACAGCCCGTGACCGCCCGGAGACGGAGCGTCGCAGCGGCGAAGGAGTAGCGAATCATCAGAGCGATGGAGTCCCCAGATACTGGTGAAGGTCCTGCTGCCTCAGGGAAAACTAGGAGGGGTGGGGCGGACGAGCAAGTGGCCGGTTCCCAGCCGATGGTGGTTGAGATACCGCAGGAGGCTTCCAGATGTGAATGGCCGACCTAGTGTGGCCACAGCCAACCGAAGGCGCCCGCCGTCAGGAGCGCGTAGATGAGCCCGTCCACTGTCGCTTTCATGGTCGTGGTCCAAGCGCGGTGGTACCAAATCGACATTTGCCAGAGCGCGAGTGCATACCCGACGAACGCGGTGACTCCGGCGAACCGGAAGACCTGGAGGAAGGCTGCGCCGGAGGGCAGAGCGCGCCCGGCCACGTACCCGGCGAAGCACCCGACAACGATCGAGTAGAGGAACCATAGAATGAGGCTGTTCTTAACCGATGCAGGGCCGCTCGGCCACACGGTGAGCATCATGACCGGCCCCCGTTTCATTTTTTCAGCAAAAGCGGGGGTGCGCATCTCCGCTGAGCTCGACGCGCGGGGCATCACGTAGTCACCTGGCGGGATGGCGAACGGACGCAGCGCATCCATCACGCGGTCTTCGTTCGGCAGCTTGGGGTAGTCGCTCTTGTGCCAGGGCGTCATCATGTGGATGAGGGAGCTCACCACGAAGACGAGCACCGCTGAGAGCAGGATCGGCAGCCACAGCGTGAGCAGTCCTGTCATAACAACCTCCGGGAGGGGGGAGGGGGGAGGGGGAGGGGACTGCCTAAGGTGCGGGCAGAGGCCGCAGGGGGCAAGCAGCGCGCGACTTAGAAGAAGAGGCCGCGCGCGAGGGCGGTTGCTGCGAACACGATCAGGACGACGAGCCCTGCCTGGACCTGACTGATGCGTGCCAGGGCGAGCGCTGGCGTTGTGTCGATCGAGGCACCGCCCTCAAGCGCAATCCGCCACCGAATGCGTCGACATCGGCCAGATCTCGAGCACCAGGATGAGCGCGAGGAGGCCCATCTTGGCATAGAAGACGCGGTCGTGGAGGTAGTAACTGGCTCCCTTCTCGAGGCCGCCGAACGCCCGCAGCAGACCAGTGCCGATCCACAGCAGGGCGGCCACGCCCCACAGAGTGTCGGCGAGGAACACGCGACGCAGGCCTTCGGCGTCCAGCGCGGCGCGCAAAGCGCGCTGACGCGCCCAAACCGCGCCTAGGCCGAGCGGCAGGGCGAGCAGGTGCAAACTGGCTAGCAACCAGCGCAACGTGGCGCGATCTGGCCGAAGCGGTCGACGACGCCGGTGACGCCGAAGTCGGGCGAGCAGGAGGACCAGATCGCGCCGAGGCTCGTGGCCGCAAGCATCGCGATCACTGTCTCGGGCAGGTTCGGCAGGAACCCTGCCTCGCGATCCCCGGGTCGCAGGCCGTGCGCCCGCAGCGCGGCGGCCACGCGGGCCGTCTCCCGGTGCAGTTGTGCGTAGCTCAGCTCCCGTTGCCGGCCCGACTCGTTCCAGCAGATCAGGGCGGGGCGATCGTCGCGATAGCGTAACAGGTTCTCGGCGAAGTTCAGACGTGCCCCCGGGAACAAGCTCGGCCCCGCGATCGGATCCGGCGGGCGATGCGGCCCAAACCGATCCCCACGGCGTCCCAGGGCTCCTGGCCCGGTCCTTCCGCAGCGCGCACTCCACAGAATCGCCACACGGCGGCCCAGAACTCCGTCGGAAAGGCCACCGACCAGGCGTACAGCGACTGATAATCTTGGACCTCCCGCCCCCAGTCCCGGCGCGCGCGCGCGGCGAAGGCGGTCAGGTTGGCCCGGGCGATCCTGCCAGGAGGCGGGGTCCAGAGCGGCTGCGTGCGTTTCTCCTACGCGTCGCGGGATTCCGGTGCCGGCAACGCCCGGCCCAGTTTGTCGAGGCGGTCCGACAGCACGCGGTTGAGGAATTCCTGTCCGTTCGCGAGTTCGTCGACCCGCCCCGCAAGGGCATCGACTGCCTGCTCGACCCGGGTGGCGATGTCGTCGAACTGGGAGAGGTCGGGGTGGCGATTCTCGAGCTGGCGCACGCGACGACTCGTGCGGAACCAGGCTATGCCGATCGCGACGTTAGCGGTCACGGAGATGCCAAACCAGAACAGCAGGATCGCGAAGTCGGCGTTCATCGCCACATCTCCCCGGGTGAGGGTCTTTCAACGTCGGCCAAGCTGCGGTCCTTACGCGCCGACACTCCCAGCGTTTCGGCAAGGCGTCAGGTCGGCCGGTACTCCCCCCACACCCCCCGTAACACATCGCTGATCTCGCCCACCGTCGAGCGGGCGCGCACCGCCTCGAGCAGGAGCGGCAGCAGCGCGGCTCGTGGCTCGCGAGCGGCGTGGCGCAGGGCGTCCAGAGCCGTCCGCACCCGCTCTGCTGGCCGCCGCCGCCGCACGTCGGCCAGCCGGGCCCGCTGCGCCGCGGCCAGTGTCGAATAGTCGGGTGCGGGCACCGACGGGACGGGAGAGTCGTCCACGTACTCGTTCACCCCGATCACCACCCGCTCTTCCCCACTCTCTTCCCCCCCCCCCGGTCTCGATTGCCCTCTGCTGCGCGTAGGCGCTGCGGGCGATCGCTTCCTGGAAAAAGCCGCTCTCGATCGCCCGCGGCGCGCCACCGACCTGCTCGACCTGCGCCAGTAGCGCCCGGGCCTCCCGCTCGATCGTGTCGGTCAACGCCTCGATGTACCAACTGCCGCCGACAGGGTCCACCACCTCCGGCAGCCCGGTCTCGTGTGCCAGCACCTGCTGGGTTCGCAGGGCCAGCGTCGCGCTCTGCTTGGTGGGGAGCGCGAGGGCCTCGTCGTACGCGTTGGTATGCAGCGACTGGGTCCCCCCCAGGACGGCGGCCATCGCCTGGAGTGCCACCCGCACTACGTTATTCAAGGGTTGTTGCGCCGTGAGCGTGGCCCCGCCGGTCTGAGTGTGAAACCGCAGCCGGCAGGCGGCCTCCTCGGCACCGAATTGTTCCTTCATGAGGCGCGCCCAGAGCCGCCGCGCCGCGCGGAACTTGGCGACCTCCTCGAACACGGTGGTGTAGGCCGCGAAGAAGAACGACAGGCGCGGGGCGAACACATTGACGTCGAGCCCTGCCGCCAACGCGCGGCGCACGTATTCGAGGCCATTAGCGAAGGTGAATGCGACCTCCTGCACGGCGGTCGCCCCCGCTTCCCGGATGTGATAACCCGAGATCGAGATTGGGTTGAAGCGCATCCCCTCCTCTAGAGTAAACCGGAACACGTCGGCGGTGAGGCGGAGCGAGGGCTCGAGGGGGTAAATGTAGGTCCCGCGCGCGATGTACTCCTTCAGGATGTCGTTCTGCAGCGTCCCTTCCAGCTGGCGGTGCGGCACCCCCTGCTCTTCGCCCACGACGACGTACATCGCCAACAGGATCGCGGCCGTGGCGTTGATGGTCATCGAGGTCGACACCCGATCGAGCGGGATCTCCTGGAACAGCCGCTGGAGATCCTCCACGGTGTCGATCGCCACGCCGGCCCGACCGACCTCGCCCTCTGCCATGGGGTGGTCGGAGTCGTAGCCCATCTGGGTGGGGAGGTCGAACGCTACGGAGAGCCCCGTCTGCCCCGCGGCGAGGAGATCACGAAAGCGGCGATTCGTTTCCTCCGCCGTGCCAAATCCGGCGTACTGCCGCATCGTCCACAGTCTGCCGCGGTACATCGTGGGGTGCACCCCGCGGGTGAACGGAAACTCTCCCGGGCGACCGAGCGCGCTCGCCGGGTCGCCGGGCCAGTCGGCCGGGCCCCAGATTCCCTTCTCGTCAGTCACGGCGTTCCGAGCACCTCCGTCGCGAACGCGACGTCGGCCTTGCTGCCGATCACGAGCGGGGTCTTCTGGTGGAGCTCGCCGGGAACGAGGTCGAGGATTGGCCGCGTGCCGTCACTGGCGGCGCCGCCCGCCTGCTCCACCACCAGCGCGAGCGGGGCAGCCTCGTACAGCAACCGCAGCTTGCCCCGCGGGTTCCGGGCGTCGGCCGGATAGAGGAAAATCCCGCCGGAAATCAGGTTGCGATGGATATCGGCGACGAGCGAGCCAATGTAGCGCGCGTTCTTCGCCTGCACGCGGCCGTCGCCATTCTTGAACGCTGCTACGACGCGCTGCACCGCGGGCGTCCACTTGTTCCAATTGCTCTCGTTCACGCTGTAGTACCTCCCCACGTCCGGCGTCCGGATGTCGGGGTGCGAGAGCAGGAACTCACCGATCGTGGGATCGAGCGTGAAGCCATGCACGCCCTGGCCCGTGGTGTAGACGAGCATGGTGCTCGAGCCGTACAGGATGTAGCCCGCCGCGACTTGCTGGCGCCCCGGTTGCAGGCAGTCCTTCGCCGCTGCGGTCCCGTTCTTCGGCGTGACGCGTTTGTGGATCGAGAAGATCGTCCCGATGGAGACGTTGACGTCGATGTTGGCCGAGCCGTCGAGCGGATCGTACAGCAGGACGTACTTACCGGCCGGCTTGTCCTTCGGCACCGGGACCGGCTCCTGGTCCTCCTCCGAGGCCATGATACAGATACGACCGGTGTGCTGCACGCTGTGGCGCACGGTCTCGTTGGCGAACAGGTCGAGCTTCTGTTGCAGATCCCCCGACACGTTGATGGTGCCGCTGCCGCCGAGGATGTCGGAGAGACCGGCGCGGCGCACGTGACGCGAGATGATCTTGGCGGCGAGGCAGAGGTCGTAAAGCAGGTTGGAGAGCTCGCCCGTGGCCTCCGGGTGGAGCCGTTCCTGCTCCATGATGAAGCGCTCAATCGTGATGACTGACGTCGATGTGTTGAGCACGCTGGCCGTCGGTGTCGAAGGTGATCGTGCCGTCTCGATCGGTCCGCCAAACCCGTACGCCGTGGGCCGTCAGCGGGGCAACCAGTTCCGGCGTGGGGTGACCGTAGATGTTGTGCCCGGCTACGTAGGAAAGGCAAGAGGCCGGCAAAGACACCGGCCCCCCCCTGAAGCCCACAGCGATCCACAAGATTGGCGGCGCCACGGAGCGGGCCGCCGCAGCCGCTCAGACGAGCTGGACGGGCTTTGCTCCGCAGCGAGGCGCCATCGCCACCTTGCGGAAGCCCTCCAGCAAGACGACGTCGAGCTTCGCCATCTCCTGATCCGAGGAGAGGGAGAGCTCGGTGAGGATCTCGCCCTGACGAGTCGAGACGTAGTGCGGGGTCAACCGGTTGAGGGCGTAAATGAACACGTCCCCGCGACAGGTGTCGCAGCCGCAAAACCTGGGGTACTGCCCCCGCAGTTTCTCGTACTCCTTCTTGGTCACTTCCCAGGCCACGTTCGTTACCCCACGAGAGCTCGCTCCTGTTCCACCGGCCAGGCGGTGAATGTCGAGCCGGTGGTGCCGGTGAAGCGAACCCGCCGGTAGGTCCCGATCCAGTCCGCGGGACCCTCGACCAGGGCGACTTTGTTGGTGCGCGTGCGGGTCTGGAGCAGGCCGCCGCGCTTGGCGGGGCCTTCGACCAGCACTTCATGCGTGGTGCCCACGAGCGCCATGTTTCTCCGCGCCGCTATCCGTCGCACGACCGTGATGAGGCGCCCGAGCCGCTCGGTCTTGACGTCCTCGGCGATGTGATCTTTGAGGCGCACCGCAGGCGTTCCCTCGCGCACCGAGTACTTGAAGGTGTAGGCGTCGTCGAAGGCGACTTCCTCCATCAGGGAGAGCGTCTCCTGGAAGTCCTCCTCGGTCTCGCCGGCGAAGCCGACGATGAGGTCGGTCGTGAGGGCCAGCCCGGGGACGGCACGGCGCAGGGCGGCCACCACCTCGAGGAACCGGGCACGATCGTAGCGCCGCAGCATGCGCTTGAGAACGCGCGAACTGCCGCTCTGGGCCGGCAGGTGCACGTGCTCGCACACCGCAGGGGTCCGGGCCATCGCGTCGAGCACGCGCTCGGTGAAGTCTGTGGGGTAGGATGAGGTGAACCGCAGGCGCCGGATGCCGGGCACCGTCCCGACCGCGTGGAGCAGGTCGGCGAAGTCGTGCGTGCCGTCGTAGTAGCTGTTGACGGTCTGGCCGAGGAGCGTGACCTCGGTGGTGCCGCACGCGGCGAGGCGCGTGACCTCGTTCACCACGTCGGCCAACCTTCGACTGCGCTCGGGGCCGCGCGTCGTCGGGACAATACAGAAGGTGCACCGATAATCGCAGCCACGCTGCACTGTCACGAATGCGGACGCCGACTCCGGCCGCAGCGGTGGCACGTCCTCGTAGTGCTCCCAGCTCTTGAAGGTCACCTCGGCTGCGCGCTCGCCCCCCCCCCCCCCCCCCCCCCCCCCCCCCCCCCCCCCCCCCCCCGAGCACGGGCGATCAGCTCAGGAAGGCTGCGATAGCCGTCCGGCCCGATGACCAGGTCCACCTGCGGGACGCGCTCCAGCAGGCGGGGCCCGAGCCGTTGTGCCATGCACCCGACGACGCCGAGGACGTCGCCGGGGCGCTTGTAGCGCTTCAGCTCCCCCATGCGACCCAGCACCCGCTGCTCGGCGTGGTCGCGCACCGCGCACGTGTTCACGAGCATCACGTCTGCCGCCGCCGGGTCGTCGGTGCGGACGTACCCTTCCCGCGCCAGCACTCCGAGCATCAGCTCGGAGTCCGACACGTTCATTTGGCAGCCGTAAGTCTCGATGTAGACGCTCGGCATCTCAGTTCACCGTCACCTCGCAGCGCGGGCGCCCGTCCCACGCTGCCGTAGGAAGATAGACGGAGAGGTAGTCCTCTGTCAGCAGTTCCATGCGTCCCGCCGCGTGACCACTCACGACCCCGTCCCCCATTTGTCCCGCTCGCTTCGCGCGGTAGGCGGTCGCCTTTGCCTCACCCAGCAGCCGGATTTCCCTGGCGCGCTCCCGCACCACCGGTGGCGCGACCGGGTCTCCCAGTCGCGTTGCAGCCGTGCCGGACCGTCCGCTGAACGGGAAGACGTGCAGGTACGTGAAGGGCAGCGCCTCGATCAGCGCGACTGTGGCCCCGTGGTCCACTGCGGTCTCTCCCGGGAATCCCGCGATGATGTCGGCACCGAGCCCGAAGACCGGCAGCCGGGCGGCGAGCCACTCGATGCGCGCGCCGTAGGTTTCGGCGGTGTACCAGTGCCGGCCCATACGCTTCAAGACCCGGTTCGATCCCGACTGCAGCGGCGCGTGCAGATGAGCGGCGAGGTTCCGAGGCGCCTCAATGAGGAGCCGAGCGATCCGCTCGTCCACTTCTGTCGCCTCGATCGAGGAGAGCCGGAAGCGAACGCCGGGCACCGCGTCGATCAGGGCCTCGAGCAGCTCACCCAGCGAGGACGTTTCTGTGCTCCCACTGCCCGACGCTCGGTCCTTCCCGTAGGTCCCGATGTGCACGCCCGTGACGACCAGTTCGGCGTGGTGCGCCGCAAGCGCCTCGGCTTCTGCGACCAGAACGGCGAGCGATCGCGAGCGGTTCGCCCCCCGCGCGAGCGTGGTCGCGCAGAAGGTGCAATGCTCGTCGCACCCGTCCTGGATCTTGAGCCAGCCGCGGCCGTTCGTCTGGAAGCGTCGTAACACCGGATCGACGCGCGGCGCGTGATAGCCCGCTGAGCGCAGCACAGCGACCGGGTCGGCACCCCCGACGACGGCCTGCACGCCTGGCAGGGCGGCGATGGCGCCGCGTCCCTGGTCGCGCGCGGCGGCGCAGCCCATCACGACACTGGGACACCCGGCACGGCCAAGGCGCCGGACGAAATGCCGCAGCTTCGCTTCGCTTTCGCCAGTCACCGTACAGGAGTTGATGACGGCGAGATCGGCGTCTGCGGGTTCCGCGACGACGACGGCGCCCTGGTCGGCGAACGCCTGGCGTACCAGCTCGGTGTCGTACTGGTTCGCTTTGCAGCCGAAGGTGTGGAAGTAGACCTTCACGGCCGCACGGTGATCCCGAGCAGGAAGGTCCACACGCGCTCGGTCAGGCCGGTCGCGCGGCGCTCCAGGTGCTCGAGGCCCAGGTCGATCAGGCCCCGCCCGCCCGCGAGCCGCAGGCCGGTGCCGATGGAGGCGCCCCATTCACGGGGCGCCGCGCCGGCGGGGCTGAAGGGCATGCGCCCGCTACGCGCGCCGAGGCGCAGCGGCAGGGCGTTGCCCAGCTCCGCACCCACCGCCCAGTTCGTCGTGTTGTGCGAATACTGGCCCGCGTGGCTCCAGGTCTGGTACTCGACCGTCGCGGCCAGACGAGCCGCGGGACCGGGCGCCCACCCGATCGCCCCGCCCAGGGTATTGGGGAGGTCGTTCCGAGCGATCTCGGCGCCGGCGAGCCGGGCGCGCAGCCGCGAGTCGGAGCGGGCGAACGCGGCCAGGCGCAGAGTCGGGGTGAGTAAGCCAATCGCGCTCGCGGAGATGCCGGCACCGTCGTAGTTGACGTCCTCGGTCTGGGTCGCGCTGTGGTAGGTCGTGTCGGCGAAGTCGCGGGTCGCGTGGACCCGCGTCGAGCCGGTGAGCAGGTGCACCCCGAGCCCGAGCGACAGGCGGCCCCACGGTCGCACCGAGGCCGCGACGCGCAAATCCACGACCCCACCGTCGCTCGACAGGCGGTCGGTGACCGGTTGCGCCACCCCACGCACCAGCACCGTGTCCTGGGTGGCGAGCTCGTAGCTGCGGTCCAGGTAGGTGGCGAACCCGCCGCCCAGCGTGATCCCGTGTCCGATCGGGCCGGAGAGACCCATCTGCGGGAATCGAGTCGTCCGCAGTGTCGCGTCCGTGCCGCCCAGGCTCACGCGGCGATACGACGTACTCGTAAGCGTCCAGGCGGACAGCCGGCCTTCATCGGTGAGGGCAGCGTCCGCCAATGCGGACGTAGGGTCAAACGGCGCGAAGGCGCCCGCCGTGCTGCGCGCCCGCACACTTTCCATCCGCCCCGGAGTGCCCAGGCCCTTGATCCCGAACTGCGAGTCCTGCGCGCACGCGGTACGCGCGGCACAGCACCCGAGTGCCGTCGTGACAAACAGCAGAAGCCGGGCTCGATCGGTCACGGTTTCCCGAACTGGTAGCGCGGAATGTAGGTGAGGTGCAGCGCCGGGCTGACCCCGAGGGCGCGCGAGGAATAGAAGCGAATCTCGGAGAACGTCGCCCCTTCCAGCAGCAGGGAGCCGGCTTTCGGAATCTCCCTCAATTGCCGCAGGAGGAGGGCGTGGGGGATGGTGGTGTCGCTCTGCCAGGCACGCAGGATGTTCGTGACCTCGACGGTGACGGTGTCCTTCTTGCCGACGAGGATCGTCACCGAGTCGGGGCGCAGAGTGAAGGAGGGGGGCGATTTGGCCCCGAAGTCCGCCGCGACCTGGTTCACCGCCACAAAGAACGAGTCGCCGGGAGCCCCCTGCGCTGCCACTGCGGGCACGAGGATCAGCGTGGCGCGGACGATCTGCGTGGAGTCGCGGATCCCGCGGGGCAGGTCGACTCGGAGCAGGGAGCGCGCGGAGGGCATGCCGCCGACGGCGAGGTTCGAATCGAGCGCCTGTGCCGGCGGGTCGAAGACAAAACTGTCGAACGTGGCCGCCGGCGACTGTTTCCGGATCACGAACGTCCCGGCCGAGTCGAGGCGACTCTCCCAAGTAATCCCAGCACCGGCGCCGCTCTCCGTCGCGGCGATCGCCACCGTCGTCGGGACATCGGCGCTCACGCGGATGCCCAGCGCTACTTTGCCCGAATCGGCTGGCGACCAGGGGATCTGCAGGGAATCGAATTTGAACGCAAACACCAGCCGCCGTAGAGACGCATACGCACTGTCCACCGTCACGCTGTCCCCCGTCACCGTGTCAACGCCGCCCGCCTTGGCGAGTAGGCTATCGACGTTGATGCTGCGTACCGGGGTCACATTGAAGGAGTCCACCAGCGCCGCGAAGGTTGTGGTAGAGTCGATGCTGAGCGGAAGACGGTAGAACTTCAGTCGCAGGTTGTGAGCCGCCGTATCCCGCCGCACGAGGTGCAGCCGGACCCTCACCGCGGCAGGTGCCAACAAGGGGCCGGTGGTCGTGTCGTTTCTTGCGATCACTTCCCGCGTTGCCACCGATCCGAACCGCAAGATCGGTCGGCTGTCCACGCTCGGCAGGCTGTCCGCGAGGAGGACGGTGTCGCTGGGCGGGTTCACGTACCCGATCGGCCGCCCGTAGGCGGAGTCCCGCACAATCGCCGAGGTGAGAATGACGTCCGTGAGACCGATGGCGGTGGTCGGACAGAAGTTCGGGCACTGCCCCGGGGCGGTGAGGCTCTCGGTGCAGGCGAGAGCCGCCAGCGCTCCCAGCACGCCGAGTCCGATGCGCCGACTGCCGCGCCGCGTCACCTGTCGAGTGACTCCTTCGTGAAGGCCGCCGGCAGCAGGTCGGCCAGGGTCCAGCGCCGCTCGCTCTTCGGACCTGCCGAGATGACATCCAGCTGCAAACCAAATTCCGCTAGGAGCTGCCGGCACGCGCCGCACGGCGCGGCCGGGGGATCGACGTCCGTCGTGACGGCGATGCGGCGGAAGCTGCGCGCCCCCGCCGCCACGGCCGCGCCGAGGGCCATTCGCTCGGCACAGATCGTGAGCCCGTAGGAGGCACTCTCCACGTTCGTCCCAACAAACACCCTGCCGTCGGCCGCCTCGAGCGCCGCGCCGACATGGAACTTACTGTAGGGCGCGTACGCATTCTTCATGACGCCCCTGGCCGTTGCGACGAGGTCGTCGTGCTTCACCCCCATACCTCCCGCAGGAACGACGTGCCAGCCGCAAGCGCTTGCGGTTCGAGGCCGAAGTACTCCGCCACGGTCGCCCCCATATCCGCGAACGTCCGACGCTCCCCCAACCGCGCCGGCTTCACGTTCGGCCCCAACACCAGGATCGGCACCGCCTCACGCGAGTGGTCCGTCGAGGGAGTCGTCGGGTCGTTGCCGTGGTCGGCGGTGAGGATGACCAGGTCCTCGCCCGAGAGCCGCGCCAGCAGTTGCGGCACCCAGGCGTCGAGCTCCTTCAGCCCCAGATGAAACCCCGCCACATCGTTCCGGTGCCCCCAGGTCTGGTCGAACTCGATCACATTCACGAACAAAAAGCCCATCGTCATCCTCTCCAGGACTTGCTCGACCAACCGATAGGCGTCGGCGTTGGTTGCCGTGTGTTCGCTCGTAATGTTTCGGCCGGCGAACAGGTCGTCCACCTTTCCCACGCCCACCCGGGGGATGCCCCGCGCAGCCAGCCGGTCGAGCAGGGTCGTCCCGGTGGGCGGCAGCGAGAAATCCTTGCGGCGCGCCGTACGCTGGTAGGCCCCCGGTCGCCCCGCGAACGGCCGCGCGATCACCCTGCTGACGGCGTGCTCCCCGACCAGCATCTCCCGAGCGACCGCGCAGGCCCCGTAGAGCTCCGCCAGAGGGATCGTCTCCTCGTGTGCCGCCACCTGAAAGACGGAGTCCGCCGAAGTGTACACGATCCACTTCCCCGTGCGCTGATGCTCCGCGCCCAGGTCGGCGATGATCCGGGTTCCGGAGGCAGCCGTGTTCCCCAACCATCCACGGCCGGTCCGTCGAGCGAATGCTTCCAACAGGGACGTGGGGAAGCCGTTCGGGTACGTCCGAAAGGCTCGTTCCAGGAGCACGCCACAGATCTCCCAATGTCCGGTCGTGCTGTCCTTCCCCTCGGAGGCGGGCAGCGCGATCCCGGTCGCGGCCGCCGGTGGCGCGGGGCAGTGCATCCCCGAGAGTGGTCGGCAGCAGCCCAGCCCCAGCCGCTCCAGGTTGGGGAGGGCGAGGCCTCCGACCGCGCGCGCCACGTTGCCGAGCGTATCGCTGCCCGCGTCGCCGTAGCGCGCGGTGCTCGGCGCCTCCCCGATCCCCAAGCCGTCGAGCACGATGATCGCGGCGCGCTTCATCAGTAAACGCGCGGCAGCCGGGCGCCGAGGCCGGTCAAGAACTCGCGCTGCAACTCCCCACTCCAGGCGGCAAACTGCTCGAGCGTGTTCCGCCCGCCTGTCGCCTCACCGACCATGGTCGCGACTTCGCCGACTGCCACCGGGGTGGCGCCGGCGTCCACCATCGTCAGGTCCATCGTCACCAGGCCGACGATCGGGCAGCGCGCGCCGCGCAGGAGTACGGTGGCTTCCCCTTTGAGCCCGAGCGAGCGCCGCAACCCGTCGCCGTAGCCGATCCCAAGGGTGGCTACGGTCGTGTCGCGCGGCGCTGTCCAGGACGCGTTGTAGCTCACGCTTTCGCCGCGCCGGACCTGACGCACCGACACCACGCGCGCCCGCAGGCTCATCACCGGCTTGCCGACCGGCAGCCCGTCGCCGGCGGACCCGCCGTACAGGTAGACGCCGGGGCGGATCGCGTCGTAGGCGAACGGCTTGCCACGCAGCGCCGCCGCGCTGTTCGCCACGTGCAGCAGCGGGGGCCGGCGCGCGAGGCGGCCCACGGCCTCTTGAAAGCGCCTGAGCTGCTCGTCGGCCGTGCCGTCCCGTCGGTCGGCCGAGTGAAACTGGGTGTAACAGCCCTCGAGGTATGGGGAGTCGAGCAAGTCGGCGAGCGGCTCGAGCTCGTCCCACCGCACGCCCGTGCGTCCCATACCCGTGTCGATCTCGAGGTGGAACGCGCCGCCGCGCCCGCCGCGCGCGATCCAGGCGTGAATGCTCGGCTCGTCCCCCAGCGCCGGTGTCAGGCGGTGTTCATGGTACGCGTCGAACAGTTCGGGGCGGCCCGGCATCAGGACGAGGATCGGCCGGGTAATTCCCCCGCGGCGGAGCTCGACGCCCTCCTCGAGCGTCGCCACTCCGTAGCCCCAGGGGTCCAGCGCCTCCAGGGCCTTCGAGACGGCGACGGCCCCTGTCCCGTAGGCGTTGGCCTTGACGATCGGCAGGAGCCGGGTGCCCGCGATGCGGGTGATCGCGCGGGCGTTGTCGACGAGGGCGGCGAGGTCCACCTCGACCCAAGCGCGGCTGGTGCGCCCCTCCCCCGCACCTCTGGCCTCTCCGCTGATTGACACGGTCACTGGCGCGCGTATGATACCGGGCCCGGAGGCTAAATGCAAGGCGATTCAGCGCTTGGACGCGCACTCGCGCTCGTCCGCGAGCTGCGCGCGCGCTGTCCTTGGGACGGCGCTCAGACGCGTGTCACGCTGCGCCCCTACCTCGTCGAGGAAGTGCTAGAGCTCGACCAGGCGCTGCGGGACGACAATCCCGTCGCGCTGCGCGACGAACTCGGCGACCTGCTACTCCACCTCGCCTTCCAGATCGTGATCGGCGAAGAGCGCCACGAGTTTGACGCCGAAGCGGTGACGCGCGGCCTGGAAGAGAAGATGCGCAGGCGACATCCCCATCTGTTCGGCGGCGGCGGCAAACCCGCCTCCTGGGAGCTTGCGAAACGGGAATCGGGAACGGGAAACCGGGAAACCCTGGGGGGTCTCCCCCGGACCCTGCCGCCGCTGCTCAAGGCCTATCGCCTCCAGGAGCGCGCGGCCGGAGTGCGGTTCGACTGGCCCGACGCGCAGGGGCCGCTGCTCAAGGTGAAGGAAGAGCTGGCAGAACTCGAGGGCGAATGGGGACAGGGGGGGAGGGGGGGGGATTCGCACAGGCTGGCCGACGAGATCGGTGATGTGCTGTTTGCCGTCGTGAATCTCGCGCGTAAGCTCGGCATCGAGCCGAGTCAGGCGCTCGAGCGAGCGAACGACAAGTTCACGCGGCGCTTCGAGCAGGTGGAGCGACTGGCGGCACAACGTGGGCTCGAGCTCGGCCGGGCGAGTCTCGAAGAGCTAGAGGTCCTCTGGGAGGAAGTGAAACGCGGGTAGGGCCTGCTCCGAGCATCCGACCGTCTAAGGCCACAGCTTATACAGGGTCCGTGGGAACGCGATCGCCTCGCGGATGTGCGGGATGCCGCAGATCCAAGCGACGGTGCGCTCGACGCCCAGGCCGAACCCCGAGTGCACGAACGTCCCGTACTTGCGCAGATCGAGATACCACCCGTAGGGGGCGAGCGGCAGTCCCTCGGCGTTGATGCGGGCGAGCAGTTTGTCGTGGTCGTCCTCGCGCTGGCTGCCGCCGATGATCTCCCCGTACCCCTCCGGTGCCAGCATGTCGTTGTTCAGCACGGTGCGCGGGTCGGCGGGATTCTCCTTCATATAGAAGGCCTTCACCGCCTTGGGGTAATTGAACACCATCACGGGGCGGTCGTACTGCTTGGCCAGCAGCGTCTCCTCCTCGCCGCCCAGGTCCCGCCCCCATTCCAGTGTCGCGCCCAGGTGCTTGAGCTTTTCGACCGCGTCGGTGTAGGAAATCCGGTGGAATGGCGGAACGCAGCGCGCCAGTGGTGCCGTGTCCCGCTCCAGCTCCATCAGCTCGGGGCTGCGGCGCTCGAGGCAGCGCGCCACGATGTAGGCGACGAATTCCTCCTGCAGCCCCATATTATCGTTGCTGTCATTCCAGGCGACTTCGGGCTCCACCATCCAGAACTCGGTCAGATGGCGGCGCGTCTTGGACTTTTCGGCGCGGAAGGTGGGGCCGAAGCAATAGACCTTGCCGAGCGCGGCCGCCGCCGCCTCGACGTACAGCTGGCCGGTCTGCGCGAGGTAGGCCTTGCCCAGATCGAAGTAGTCGGTCGCGAACAGCGTACCAGCGTGCTCGCCGATCGATCCGGTGAGAATCGGCGTGTCCACGAGCACGAAGCCCCGCTGGTAGAAGAAATCCCGGATCGCCTGGACGACCTCGTGGCGCACCCGCGCGATCGCCACCTGGCGGCGGCTGCGCAACCACAGATGACGGTGCTCAAACAGGAACGCGGTGCCGTGCTCTTTGGGCGTGATCGGGAAGTCGGGGCTGGCCCCGAGGATTCGGAGATCGGTCACCTGGAGCTCGACGCCGCCGCCTCCCGGCGCGCGTGCGTCGGCACGCACGGTGCCCGTGATCTCCACCGCAGCCTCCTGGGTCAGCGCGCCGACCGCGCTCCAGGCCGCTTCGGGAACGTCCTTCTTGGAGAGGACCGCTTGCACGTAGCCGGTGCCGTCTCGCAGCATCACGAACGCGATCTTGCCGCTCGAGCGGGTCGTCATCACCCACCCGCGCACGACGACCGTCCGGCCGTTCAGGCCGGCGAGCGCCTCGATTCGCTGAGCCGCTGGCATAGGCGCGGCATACTAGTGGCGGCGTTCTGGGCTGTCAACGCGACAGCCTGCGTGCCGCCCGTGAGGTCCGGCCCCGACCGCCAGGAGCTCTCGTGGCCTGCGTACCTGGGCAATGCCCGGCACGACGCCTCGGTGGCCGAGTCCCTGAACCCCGACCCCCGTCCCCTGTGGCACACCAGCGCCGGCCGTGCTGTGCGCGGCGCCCCGGCTCTGGGAGAGACGGTGCTCGCGGTCGGCACCGTGGACCGTACGGTGCTGCTTGTGAGCCGCGAGGGCGGCGAGGTGCTGTGGCGCTCCCGGCTGGGCGGCACGATCCACGGCGGGCCGCTGCTCGACGAGGACCGGCTGTTCGTAGCGACGGAGGCGTCGCCGGACGGCAGGGTGTACGCCTTGCGGCTGCGGACCGGCAAGCCCTTGTGGAGCGCCAAGACGGACGGCATCGAGGCGCCCCTCGCCTTCGATGGCGAGGCGCTCTACGCCGGGACCGAACGCGGCATGGTCCTGCGCCTGGATCCCGAGTTGGGGACGATCCGCTGGCGCCGGCGCCTGTCCGGCGCGATCCGTTGCGCGCCGGTTCCGTCTCCCCGCGGGCTCCTCGTCGCGACCGACGCCGACACGCTCTACCTGTTGAGCCGTGAATCGGGCGAGATCGAGCGGCGTCTGGCGACGCCCGGCGCCGTGCTTGCGACCCCTGCGTTGGGCGGCGATCGGCTCTACGTCGGCACGAGCGAGGGGCATGTGCTCGCCGTGGACCTGCCCGCCCTGAGCGGGGCCTGGGACCAGCTCACGGGCGACGCGGTCTACGGCGCCCCGGCGCTCGCCCGGGACACCTTGTACGCGCTGGCACGCAACGGGAGGCTGTGGATCATTCCTGCCGGCGCGCCGGCGGCGGCGCGGAGCTTGGACCTGGGAATCGTCGCCACGGCGGGCCCGACGCCGGTCGCCGCCGGCGTGCTGGTGGCAAGCGTGAGCGGTGAGGTGTTGCTGGTGAGCCGGGCCGACGGGTCGATCTTGTGGCGCGCGCGGGTGGACGGTCCGGTTGAACAGCCGCCGCTGGTGCGCGAGCGCCAGCTAGTTGTCATCGCCGGCCGCGGCGATATTCAGGTGTACCGATGATGCGCGCCTCACTCTTGGCTTGCGGCCTGGCGCTCCTCGTTCCGGCCCTCGCCCCAGCACAGGATCATGGGCCAGGCGTGCCGGGGGGGGGGCTGGAGGATCGGATGACGTGGCGCCGTGGGCTCGTGCACTACGGGAAGTGGGTCGCGGCTGCGGGCGCCGTCGGACTCACGGCCCTCGCGGTCCGGGAGCACAATGTGTCGGCGCGCGAGTGGGACCAGCTCCTGGCCATCTGCCACGCGCGGAGCAGCGACTGCGCCACGGGGTCCGATGGTCGCTACCTCAACTATCCGGCCGAATTCCATTATGAGAAGGCGATTTACTACGATCACCGCGCGCGCCGGCGTTTGATCGGTGGCCAGCTCAGCCTCCTCACGGCCGCCGTGCTGTTCCTCGCCGATCTGCATCCGGGCAAGGGTCCCGGGAATATCCCGTTCCCCGCTCTTGAGGTCACGCCGGACGCGCGGCGCAGCGGGGGGGAGGGGGGGGGGGGGCGGCTCGCCGTCCGAATTCCGTTCTAGCCGACGCGAAACAGTTCGAATCCCCGTTCATAGCGCTGGAGGATGCGGGCTCGGTAGGCGGCGTGTTGCGGCCGGGTGAGTGCCGGATCTTCGTCGATGATCTCCTTGGCCGCGCGGCGCGCCTCCTCCAGCAGGTCTAGGTCACGCGTGAAGTCCGCCCAGCGCAACGGGACGCCGCCCGACTGTCGCGCTCCGGCGAGCTCGCCCATACCCCGCGCCCGGAGGTCGAGCTCGGCGATCGCGAAGCCGTCCGTCGTTTCGCTGAACGATTGCAGGCGGGGCGCCGCTTCGGGCACGTCGGAAAGCAGGATGCAATGGCTGGCGGCCGCTCCGCGGCCGACGCGCCCGCGCAGCTGGTGGAGCTGGGCGAGGCCGAATCGCTCGGCGTGCTCGACGACCATGACGGTCGCGTTGGCCACGTCGATCCCGACTTCGACGACCGTGGTGGCGACGAGGATCTGCACGTGGTTGTCCCGGAACGCCCGCATGGTGGCGTCGCGCTCGTCGGGCTTCATGCGGCCGTGTACGAGGCCCAGTCGAAACTCGGAGAAGACCTTCGCCAGGGCCGTGGCCATTGTCGTGGCCGCTTTCAGATCAGCGCGCTCGGACTCCTCGATAACGGGATAGATGACGTAGGCTTGGCGTCCGGCGGCGCACTCCCCCCGCACGAACTCGTAGATCTTTTTGCGGGCTGTGTCGGTCCGCAGCGCCGTTTTCACCGTGCCCCGTCCCGGTGGCCGCTCTCGCAGCGTCGTCACGTCGAGGTCGCCGTACAGCGTCAGCGCGAGGGAGCGCGGGATCGGCGTGGCGGTCAGCAGCAGGACGTCCGGCGCGTCCCCTTTGTCCGCCAGCGCCGCCCGTTGTTCCACGCCAAACCGATGCTGTTCGTCGATGACCGCGAGCCCGAGCTGGTGGAACCGTACCGCCTCCTGAATGAGGGCGTGCGTCCCCACCACGAGCCGCGCACCGCCTCCAGCGATCCGCTCCTGCGCCGCGGTCTTTGCGGCTGCGGTGAGCCGCCCCAGCAGCAGCTCGGGCCGGATCGCTAGCGGCGCGAGCAGCGACGTCAGCGTCGCGTGGTGCTGCTCGGCGAGCAGCTCGGTGGGCGCCATCACCGCCGCCTGATAGCCATTCTCGGCCGCGAGCAGCATCGCGAACAGGGCGACAACCGTTTTGCCCGTCCCCACGTCGCCCATCAGCAGTCGATGCATCCGCTGCGGCGCCGTCATGTCCTCGGTAATCTCGCGGATCGCTTTCCGCTGGTCGCCGGTGAGCTCGAAGGGCAGGTGCTCCTTGAGCCGCGTCGTGAGGTCCTTCTTGGATGCGAAGCGGATTCCAGCCCGCGCGCGTTTGGCGAGGAAGCGCGCCCGTGCCTGGACCAGCTGCTGGTCGAAGAATTCGTCGAAGGCCAGCCGGCGGCGCCCCGCCTCCGCGGCGGCCAGCGTCGCGGGACGATGCACAGCGGCCAGCGCCGCTGCGAGCGCCGGCACGCCGAGGCGTTGGCGCAGTTGCGCGGGGTGCGGATCGTCGAGGAGCGCGAGGAGCGCGTCGAGATGCTGCTGCACCAGCAGCCGGATCTGCTTGTGGGACAGGCCTTCGGTCGCCGGGTAGACGGGAAGGATGAGGCCGCGGTCGGGCCCCGGCTCGTCCTTGTCCGCGAGGATAATGAACTCCCGCGGTACGAGCTGGCGGCCATGATAATAGCGCACCGGACCGGTGACGAGCAGCAACTGGCCTACCTTGATCGCTCGCTCGAGAAACGGCTGACCCGGCCAGCCGCATTCCAGCAACCCGCTCTCGTCCTGCAGCACCGCGCGGAACACCCGCAGCCCTCGCCGCGTCGGGAGGATCCCCGTGCGCACGACACGCCCCACGCAGCTCACCTCGCTTCCCACGGCGGCGCGGGCGAGCGGCGTGATGGTGGTGGCGTCGAGGTAGCGGTGCGGCGTGTGGTATAGCAGATCGCCGACGGTGCGGACGCCCAGACGGGCGAGCGCTTCGGCGCGCCTGGGCCCCACGCCCTTCAGGTATTTGACCGACGTCGTCAGCTCGAGGGTCACTCGCGCACCAAGCGCCGAGCGTACTGCGTCGCGTCGAACACGGTGAGATCGTCCAGCCCTTCCCCGGTACCGAGGAAGCGGATCGGGACCGGCACGGCCCGGCGCAGCGCGACGACGCTGCCCCCGCGCGCCGTGCCATCGAGCTTGGTCACGATCAATCCGGTCAGCGGCACGGCGGCCGCGAACCGCTGCGCCTGGTGCACGGCGGCCTGGCCCACGGTCGCATCGACCACCAACAGCGACTCGTGCGGCGCACCGGGGTGCTGGCGGCCGATCACCCGTGCGACCTTGCTCAGCTCCTGTAGCAACCGCTGTTCGGTGTGCAGCCGCCCGGCGGTGTCCACCAGCACGGTGTCGTACCCGCGCGCACGCGCCGCCTCGAGCGCATCGAACGCCACCGCGGCGGGGTCGGCACCGCCCTTATTCCCCCCCCCCCCCCCCCCCCCCCCCCCCCCCCCCCCCCCCCCCCCCCCCCCGCCCCCCCCCCCCCCCCCAC